>OGPX01000789.1_pt1 | contig 23726 bp, 20 predicted proteins | sample 1553101 | NCBI WGS metagenome assembly OGPX01 (sample SAMEA2579964, study PRJEB22360) | human gut metagenome | biome: human gut; feature: human-associated habitat; material: faeces | place: Denmark | collected 2008/2010
AGGATCAGATGAAGTGGGTTAGGTTAATGAATAATATAAAAGCCAGTGCAGAAGAAATTGTATTGAAAAATATGGTATATGTGTAAGTTGTGAAGGGCGGTCGATAAGATCGCTCATTTACACTTTTGTATCTATTAGAATAGCACTTTAGAAAGCACTATGGTAAAATAAGGTGAAGGCAAGTTCGAAATTTGGGATATAGACTGGTAAAATTAAAGAGTTTGGTATAGGGTAATATTTATTAACAATGTGGGGATGAAAAATTTTCAATAGAATGAATTTGTTTAGATAATATGATAATTAAGAAACATTTTGGTATTCGGAGGAAAGAATGAATCTTATTGAAGAATTAAAAAATTATTGTGATATAAATAATCCGGTTGGTGCACTAATGTTGTCTGGAGAGTGGGGATGTGGTAAAACATATCTTATTAAAACCAAATTTATACCATCAGTGAAAGATACATATGTTTTTGTATGTATTAGTTTATTTGGTATAGACTCTTTAGATAAATTAAGAGTTGAGGTAAAGAAAAAATGGTTGGAGAAAGCAAGCGAATTTGATAGTCTGAATGGAACAAAGGTTTCAAGAGTAGCAGATTCTTGTAGAAGAATATTTGACACAATCAAGGATAGGTTGCCTGAAAATTGGCAAAAAAAAGGAGAAGTAGTTTCTTCTATTATGGACTTGATTAATTTTATGCCTATAAGTAATAGAATGTTTGAAAAAAAAGTTATACTTGTTTTTGATGATTTAGAGAGAACTAATATTTCTTGTACAGATCTTCTGGGATGCATTAATGATTATTGTGAAAATCAGGGCTTTAATACGATTATTGTTGCAAATGAAGAAAAAATAAAAGATAGATCAGATAATGAATTATCATATCGTGAAATTAAAGAAAAAATAGTGCAAAGAGTTATTCCATTTGTTCCTGACTATGAAGAAGTAGTTTCTAATTCTATAGAATTAATGTCTTGTGGTATAGAATATAAAGGGCTTCTCAGAAAAAATGAGAAATTATTAGTTAAAATTTTGTCAGGTGATTTTAATGATAACGCAATCATTGAACAGTATAAGGCTAAAAATTACAAACTTGGTAGTAACAAGGAAAGAGAAGAATATCAAAAAGAAGAGGAAGAACTTCGAAAACTGTTAGCACAAAGACCACATAATATACGAAGTTTTAAATGTGCTATTCAAGACTTTGAACGTGTATATAATAAGTTGGTCAAAGAGGACATTCAAGACTGTAGTAATTGGCTTCTTTCCTTTATATGTCTTATGATGACGAATAAAGCAGGATTGCTTCAGAAAATTACAAGATACGGACATTTGTTTTGGTATCTTAATGTAGAAAAACTTTATCCCGAATTGTTTGACGATAATTTTATAGTGGATGGATTCTCAAAGTGGGTTATTCAAGGGGAGTGGAATGAGGATGTTATTTCGAAAGAGATACAGTTGTTTTTGAAAAAAGAGAAAGCGGCTACCCCACTTGAAATTCTTAGAACATATAATTTACCTGAAGTTGATGAAGAAATAATTGATGAAGGATTTAAAGATTTATTAATAGAAGTATATGCAGGAAATTTATCTTTAGATGAGTATATCCTTTTCCTTTATAATTGTTGCTATTCTAGAATGTATGACTTTGATTTACCTACAATCGATTGGGAAAAAGTGAGAGAGGGTATTAGAAAGCAAATAAAATATTTAGTTGAATCTGATGAAAAAGACAGCCATTCTCACAGAATGATTGGGGATGACAGTAAACAACATTTCACAGAAGATGAATGGTCAGCATACCAGATTATAAAGGAATTTAGAGATAATAATGTGTGGATTTATGAAAAAAATCAAAAGCTCTATATTGATTTGATTAGTTCAGACTTGAATGTTGCATTTAGAGAGTTGAGTAATAAAAGATACAATAAATTTTCTCTTGAGATGGAAGCAGCAACAATTAATGCATTTAAGAATGCTGATAATATGGATAAAAATCATTTTTCAGGGTGGTTTGTTGGGATTTGGGGACAGTACAGTAATTCACCAGAGATTGAGGGGCATGGCACAACGGTATCACTCAAAAAGTTAAGAGATGATTTGAATTCTGTAATGCAGGAATATAAAGAAAAAGGCAAGAACATTGCGGCTGGGCATACACAAAATTTTATAAAAAAACTAGAGGCCATTATAAAAACGGAAAGTGAAGATACAACAGTCGAACAGTAACGGGCTAGCTTGTTTTGGGCTATATAGAATAAAAAATTTTGACATTTTCACACATGCGTGCTAATATGATTATAGATAAAGAGTGCTACCGATAGACGGTTAGTCCGATATATGTTTTGACAAAAATTGCCGCTTAGTTTACCAGACCAGGGCGGCTATTTTTGTGGTTTATTATTATCCTTGCCAAAGGTATATCCAAGACCAAAGCAGGTTAAGCCGAAGCTCACTACTGCTATAAAATCAACAATACTCATGGCTTAGCCCTCCTTTCCAGTGGATTCTCTTTCGAGTTTCTATGTAATCAGAGGGTCACAGTCCCTCTGCTGAAGGACTAACCGCCTACCGTTATGATAGCACCCATGATGTAAATTATAGCAGTCAGGGACATTGTATGCAATAAAAAAATACGAAACATAAAAGAGGCTGTAATGAAGATAAAAGATGTTGAAAAACGAACTGGAATTACAAGTTATAATATCAGATTTTATGAGAAAGAAAATTTATTGATTATTCCGGGGCTCTCTGAGCCACCTGTCCGGACTTTGAGAGCCACTATTCCGGGAAATGAGAGCCAGTTAAAATTTCTGATTTTGGATGATTAATAATATTTGTCAGAACCGTACTTGTAAAGGCTGCTAATACACCGCTAAAGCGGCTTCGGCCTTGACAAGTACTATCCTGCCAAATAAGTAATAATCAAGCAAAATCATAGTGGCTCTATGCCACTGGAACACTGGCTCTAAGATAGCCGGACAGGTGGCTCTACCACATCGTAATATTCATTTATTAATTCCGAAAAGAAATCCTGTAAATGGATATCGTGAATATACAGAGGAAGATATTCTTTGGTTAAATCGTATAAAAATGTTAAGGATGTTAGATATTCCGGTTTCAGATATTAGAAAAATTTTATATGAAAAGGAAGCATTAACTAGTGTTTTAAATACACATTTGCTTAAAATTAAAGAAGAAGAAAATAGACTTAGGCAGAATTATTTTTTATGCGAAGAGTTGATAAAAATGGATATGAGTGTGACTGATCTATCAGAAGAGATGTTAGATAAAATGATATCAGGAAAAGAGGAATATATTTACCAATTGGAGAGAATAAAACGGCAGGACAGGATACAAAAAATTTTCGATATTTCTAAATTAATTGTTTGTATTGTAGGGGGAGTAATTGCTGTCATTATGTGCGTGCAATTATATTTGGAATTATGTAATACATATATGAGTGCTCCGTTTAAAGTAATAACTTTTGTTTTGGGTTTGATTTTGGTTGTTTCAATATTACGGATTATAGTGTGTAATGAAACAAAATAAGAATGCGAAGATATTTTTGAGAAAAAGAGGACAAATAGAAAATGTTCTCTTTTTTTCTTGACCTTAAACTTCCTCTAAGGTGTATATATAAGAAAAACAGGGAGGCGAGAGATATGTATGTAAATGTAGAAAATGTAAATTTTGCTTATGATAAGAAGCCAATATTACATGATATTAATTTTGGAATGAATAAGGGAGAGATAACAGGCTTAATTGGTCCTAATGGCGCAGGAAAATCAACAATGCTAAAACTCATGATAAAAAAAATGAAACCTAATAATGGTAAAATTATTATTGGTGATAATGATATATTTTCTATTAAAAGAGAGAATAATCCTGTGACGTTCATTCCAGATATTCCAGTGTACTATGAAGAGTTGACTGTTTGGGAGCATCTTCAGTTTATTAAAGCACTGTACCCTGAGAACTCAGTGACAGTTGATTCATTAATTCGAGAATTTAATCTTAATCAGCACCTTAACAAAATTCCATTAGCACTTTCAAAAGGAACGTTGCAGAAACTTATGATTGCACTTGCATTGTTGCGGCAATACGATGTGCTGCTGGCAGATGAACCGTTTAATGGGTTGGATCCAGCACAAACATATAAATTCAAAAATACTTTAAAAAATTTGAAGAAACAAGATAAAACGATACTCATATCTACACATTTACTAAGTTTGGCTGAAGATTTTTGTGACAGATATATTTTTTTATATGATGGAAGAATAGTTGAACAAGGAACAAAGGCAGAAATATTACAAAAGCAGCAGATGAATAAGGAAACTTCGTTGGAACAAATATATATGTCCTTAATTGGTGAGGGAGAGCATTATGCAGGAGTACAGAAAACTGTTATGTGTGAATAAGATTAGAGAAACTAAAAGATTAATAGAAAATATGCTGATACCTATATTGTCTTTGGTAGTTGCGGCAGCTGTTGTTGGATATCAAATTGTGATTAATTTTTTTCCAATAATTCGGAAAATAAATGCATGTAATCTTCGAATATGTTATCTGGTATTTGGATTTTTGATATTATACTCGTTTGGCGTTTGTTTTATTAATGTTAAACCGGCAATTATAATAAAACCGGTATCATTATTTTTTATTCAAGAGAAAAAGATAAGACAAATGATATCAATAAAATATATAGGGTTAACCTTAAAGGACATTATATTTTCAATCATTCTTTCAGCTTGTATTAATGGCATTCATTTGAATAGAAATTTTCTATTTATATTACTCATAATATTTTTGTTATTAAATACAACTAATTTAATGAGATGGAAAATATATCATGCAAATCAAAGAAGAGATATTGGAATATGGCTGTTATTTAGTATAATCTTGGTAATATCGCTTAAATATTTTTTTATGTGCATTATAGATATAGGAATATGGATGTATATGCTAGTTTATGATTTTGGTGTTCTGGAAATAAATGCTTTAAAGTATGAAGATGAGATGCAATTTTTGGAAAAAGTACGTATTGCTCAAAATTTTAATAATACTGTATTGTTAGATCAATATGCAAAAGAAAAAATGGTGAGATATTTACAGAGAAAAAATAAAGTATCCAATTTTTTATACTACTTTCCATTGATATGGAAAGCTCAAATATCTATTTATAGATTAGGCAGAAATTGGATAATAATGGGAATGATTTTGTTTACGATATGTCTAGGAATTTATAAAATGCCTTTTTATTGGACGCTGCCATTTTTACAGCAAGAAGAAATACGTTATATGTTGTTGTTAGGCAGTATATTTGCCGTTTTTCGATTGACTTTACGGAGTATGGTTCAACAGTTGGATAGTATTCTTGAAAAAGCCACAGATGGTCTATTTATTCCTATATCGGAAAATCGAATTGTGAAACAGTTTATGGTGATACCAATTACAATTGTTTGTGGTGAAGGAATTATAATGGCTTTTGTTGTAAACAGCAGTATAGCGCAAATACTGTTAGGGTGTGCAATACTTATATGTGCGACAGTCCTGAATCTCTGGCTAGAAGTGAAATATAAAAATTTTCTGGTGAAAAAGGATTTTATTTTAAGTATTGCTGTTTTCTTAGGAGCATTGATACTTACCAAATAGATAAGAGATATTATAGTGAGAAATGAAGTCGCTGTGATACCATTTTGATACTAAAAAATGAAGAGAACAGAAATATAGCGTAGAAATCCTATAACACAGGACAATAAAGACACGAAAATCACAGAAAATAATGAGATTTTAAGAACCTCACAAACGTGAAGGTGGACGTACTGTTGGATCAGGACGTGTTGCTACAGTTATCGAATAATTTTAGCATAACATCTTAATTATATAAATAGAGTACCGCAAGGTACATGTGTCCAAACGTAAGATACCCCGGAACCGTAAGGTTTCCGGGGTTTTTCTGTTATAAGTAAAAATTATTATAGAAAAATACACACATCTATGATAAGATACCTATAAGAACATACATTTGTATTCGGAGGAGTTCCCTCTATGAAACGAATTTCCTTAGAAGCTCTTCTTCGCACTATGCAGGATCAGTCCTATCAGGAGCAATACGAATATATTCGGAAGCTGCTTGAAGAAGAAAAAATAAAGCCCGTGAAAGCATCCAGGACCAATGGGAAAAAGCCTGCACTTTATCGGGAATATTGGATTCTGGAAGAGAAGAAGGATTACAGCGAGTATATAGAGGAAATAAAATATAATTTTTCTACAAGGATTTCAGTAGATTATTATCTTACACATCCAGATGTTTATGAAACAGATCGACCATGGGTGCTTCTGTTGAATGAGTACCTGAAAGAACATAAGGACGCTTTGAAGACCGCAGAGTCACTGAATGAGAGAAGCTTTGAAATCTGGAGCAGAGAGAAATTCCTGGACAGGGAGCAAGGGAAGAAAATACTGAATCGATGCGGACTGGGCTTAGAATTTTTGAATATCTATCGGACGACAGAACCGTTGGCATATTACACTCATACAAGAAATACCCCGCAGAATCTCCTGATTTTGGAAAACAAAGATCCTTTTTTCAGTATGCGAAGCCATTTATTGAGCGGGCATACTGAAATTTTTAATATGGAAGTGGGAACACTCATTTATGGGGCAGGCAAAGGTATTCTCCGTTCCTTCCAGGATTTTGACCTGTGTGCGGAACCCTATATGACAGATTCTGGAAATAAGATTTTTTACTTTGGTGATCTGGACTATGAGGGAATTGGAATATATGAGAATCTGGTAGAACGATTTCAGGACAGATGGGAAATCAAGCCCTTTATTCCTGCATATGAAGCAATGCTGAACAAGGCAGACCGCCTGGAAAATTTGCCAGAGACCAAAGAACATCAGAACCGAAATATTACTTCCATATTCTTTTCCTATTTCAGCAACACTACTGTGGAAAAAATGCAGGCAGTTTTACAGAATGAAAGGTATGTTCCACAGGAAATTCTAAACAGAGCAGACTTTTAGAAAATCAGATAAGCTAATATCTAATATGGCAAAAGGCAGCAACGCAAAATATAGAATAAATTACGAAGCATATCTACCAATGCTGAAGGAGGCAGTCTTTGCAGTACGAATTCCTCAAAAATTTTCCAAGACGAATGAAAAATGTGGGACTGTATGCGGTGCTCATTCAGAACAGCGCTCAGAAAATGTCCTGGAAACAGTTTGGCTTTTCAAAATTTGATGAACAGCTGAATCTTATTTTTGCTGTTATGCTTTACATTATGGAGCAGTCCCTGAAAGAAGAAAATTGTACCATGGATGATATCGGGGCATATATTGATACCCTTAATACCAGATATCTGCAAAAGCAAATCACCTACGAGGACTGCAGGAAGCTGGGGGATTTTATTGTCAACGTCATTCTGTCCAACGAAGGCCGTGCCATGTATTTTGACGGGTACGATTTCGAGCAGAATGCCTATCATATTATGCATGTCAGTTATGTGGCGAACCGTATTGTTTATCTTGATCAGGAGGTTCGCAGAACGTCCTATTATCTTACCGATGACGGGTATAATCTTATACTTTCCACCCTTGAAATTGAAAATAATATGAAGCTTACCATTCACGAAATGATCTTTCAGATGCATCTGGAAAAGCAGAGCTACGACAAGGCTGTGGATGAGATAAAAAATGTATTTAACCTGATGCGGATCCAGCTTCAGAAGATTCAGGAAGCTATGGGAAAAATCAGAAGAAATGCATTGAATTACTCCGTAAAGGATTACGAAGAAATCCTTTTGGAAAATCTGGATACTATCAGCGACACCAAAGAAAAATTTCAGAAATACCGGGAATTGGTTCGAAGCCGGGTAAAAAATCTGGAAGAAGAAAATATTAATGTTCGTCGTCTGGGAGAAAAGGAAGAGGAAAATCTGGAGAATCTTCGTATCATAGAAGGATACCTGAACCGCACCATCGATGAACACCAGAAAATTCTCAGCAGTCATTTTGACCTGAAGGCTCTTTATACCAAAGAACTGGAATTATTGTCTCAGGTATCGCTGATCCAGAGATTTTCTTTCCGAAACGATTTTTATGATAAGGTTCTGGAAAAACCAGCGTCTCTTGGAAATCTGGAATATTTTTTGCGGCCTTTATTTAATCAGGAGCCAGAGAAAATTTATAATCTGAATAAGGCGTTGTTATATCAGAAACCCAGTGTACGAAATGAGGAAGAAGATACAGAAGAAATTCTGGATTTTGATGAAGAAGCATACCAGAAAGAACAGGAAAAAAAGCGAAAGGAAAAACTGAAATGTTATGAAAACAGCCTGGGATTTCTTATAGAACAGACGGTTGAAACAGGAGAAATTTCTCTTTTAGAAATACAAAGCAGGCAGGAAAACCTAAACCAGCTCATTCCAAATGTAGAAATTTTTAAGGAAATTATGGTAGAACTGATTCGAAATAAAGAAATTGATATGGACGCCCTGAAAAGAGAACGAAGTGAATTTATTCAGGATCAGACATCTGATTTTCAGCTCAATGAAATGCTTCTGCAGCTTTGTGAAGGAAAATTTTCACAGCAGAAAATAAGAAAAATAGAAGTATACAGAATTGAAGACGGAAATACCGTTATTTTTGATAATGTGTTGACTGAAGGTGGAGAAAGGAAGAGCATCCGCTGTTCCAATATCCTTGTCCGAATCTTAAGAAATGAGGAATAGCCCATATGGCATACGAAGCAGAAGAAGTCCTTTCCAGCCAGGAGATCTTTTACTATTTGCTGGAACATCATGAATTGAGAGAAGAGGATGAGCCTCTTTTATATAAGGCCTATACGGAAGAGGAAGCAATCCGGAATCTGGTAAAATCCCAGGGTGAGGTGGCTGCAGCCAATGTAGAACGCTATGGAAATGTTATTTATCTGATTCCCAAAGAAGAAAATAATTTTCTGGGATTTTCCAAGCAGCAGTTAAAGAATACGTTATGTAAATCTACAGCAACAGACAAAGACTACTACTTATCCCAATTTGTAATACTTACATTGCTTGTGGAATTTTTTGATGGGCAGGGAAGCAGCAGTAAAGCCCGGGAATATATGCGGGTGGGAGAGCTTATGAACTGTATTTCCACAAGGTTGAAGGAGGGTGCAGCAGAGGAGGATGATGAGAAAGATACAGCAGGCATTTCCTTCCGGATTCTGTACGAAACCTATGAGGCTCTGAAGTCTGATGACAGAGGTTCCAGAATGAAAACAACGAAAGAAGGTTTCATTTACAACATTCTGATGTTCCTGCAGAAACAGGGACTGGTTGAATATGTAGAGCAGGACGAGATGATAAAAACCACCAGAAAACTGGATCATTTTATGGACTGGAACCTTCTGAATCAGAACAATTATGAGCGAGTTCTCAGAGTACTGGGGGTGGCAAAGGATGAGTAAGATTAATGCAATACGTCTGATCAATGTGAATTACAACAACAATGCATATCGCATCAGTGATGAAACCATGTATTTCAATGGAGAAAGTACATTGCTTTCTCTTCAGAATGGCGGCGGAAAATCCGTACTGGTGCAGATGCTGACAGCCCCATTTGTCCATCAGAGATATCGCAATACCAAGGACCGTCTGTTTGAAAGCTATTTCACAACCAATAAACCCTCTTTTATTCTGGTGGAATGGGTCCTTGACCAGGGCGCAGGCTATGTCCTTACCGGGCTTATGGTGAGAAAAGCCCAGGATCTGCAGGAGGACAAAAAAGAGAACCTGGATATAATCGGCATTGTGAGTGAATATCAGGAGCCATGTATTCAGGACATCCGTCATCTTCCCGTAGTTGAAAAGGGCAAAAAAGAGATGATTCTGAAGAATTTCAATTCCTGTAAACTGTTGTTCGAAAGCTACAAAAAAGACAGGGATATGAAGTTTTTCTATTATGACCTGACCAACTATGCCCAGTCCCGGCAGTACTTTGACAAGCTGATGGAATACCAGATCAATTATAAGGAATGGGAGACTATCATTAAGAAAATTAATGTGAAAGAGTCTGGCTTATCCGATCTTTTTTCCGACTGCAGAGATGAAAAAGGCCTGACAGAAAAGTGGTTTCTGGAAGCCATTGAGAGCAAGCTGAATAAAGACAAAAACCGTATCCGCGAGTTCCAGTCTATTCTGGAAAAATACGCTGGACAGTACAAGGATAACCGTTCCAAAATCAAGCGAAGAGACAATATCCGTGCCTTTAAAGAAGAGGCAGAGTCTATCCGCACAAGGGCAGAAGAATATCAGGAAGCTGAGCGTGAAGAGGGAAAGCAGGAGAACAAAATTGCCTGGTTTATCCATGATGTGAACGCTCTTTTGAATGACACCCAAAAGGAATACAGTGCGTCAAAAGAACAGCTGGAAGGTCTGGATAAGGCTGTTGCAAGAGTAGAATATGAGGAGCTTTCCAGCAAGGTTTATGAAAGTGAAAAAGAGAAAAACCTTCATCTTAGTGACCGTGATATGATTGATATGGAACGGGAAAATCTTCAGGAAGAGGCAGCTAAGACACAGGAAAAGCTGCATATTCTGGCTTGTGCCAGAGGACAGCAGTCCGTTAATGAGGAGAAAGGGGAATTAGAGCTTCTCCGGGAAAAAATTGCGGTGGCAAGGAAGCAGGGAGAGGATCTGGAGCCAGAGCGCAGGGCACTTGGATTTTCACTGAAATGCTTTTTTGAGGGACAGCTTCGGGATAACCGCGGGCAGCAAAACATACAGAATGAAAGTGCAAAAAAGGCAGGAGAAGAGGCTGACAAAAAAGCGCAAAAAATTCAGGAGCTGGAAGAAAAAATACGTGATTGTTTTGGAAAAAAAGGAAAACTGGAAAGCCAGATTGAAGCATACAGCCGCGTGGAAGAACAGTACAATTCCAAATATCAGGAAGAATTAAGGCGCAATATTCTTGGCAGTTATGAAGCTGGAACCCTTCAGATCTGTCAGCAGATTTACGAACAGGATCTGGAAAAAGCAGTGCGGGAGCGCACCGAAAGCCAGAAAAAATGGGAAGCAGACAAGGAAACAATCCGTGGTCAGGAGCGCAGATTAGAAGATAAAAAAGAAGCTTTAATTCACAAGAAAATAAAAATTCAGAAGCAGACAGGCAGATATCAGACCTATGAAAAAGAACTGGAAGACAGAAAAGCGGTTCTCAAATATCTGGATATGGAAGAACGCTATCTCCTGGATCGGGAAAGGATTCTTGACGTTTCAGGACGAAAGCTGCGGGAACTGGAAGAACTTCGCAGAAATCTGGAGAAGGAAGAGGACACTCTGGAAAAGGAATACACAGGCCTGACCAGCGGCAAAGTCCTGGAACTGCCAGAAGAACTGGAAAATGAACTGAAAAACCTGGATATCCATGCAGTTTACGGTATGGAATGGCTGAAAAAGAACGGCTATTCCCAGAAGAAAAACCAGGAGCTTGTGCGTCGAAATCCGTTCCTTCCGTACGCCCTGATTCTTACCAGGCAGGAGATGGAAAAGCTGGGACGAAATGGGAAAAACATTTGTACTTCTTTTCCAGTACCTATTGTAGAAAGGGAAAAGCTTGAGGAAGTTCAGGAGAAATACGCGGATAAAATTGTAAGATTTCCGGGAATCAGTTTTTATATTCTGTTTAATGAAAACCTGTTGGATGAAGAGAAGCTTCAGGCAATGATCTGGGAGAAAAGGCAGAAGCTGGAAAAAATCGGGCAGGCTGTTTTACTTCGCAAAAAGGAATATGCAGAGTATTTCCAGCGTCAGGAAATGATCAAAAATCAGACCGTGACAAAGGAAAGCTGGCAGGAAGTACAGGAAACTCTGGAGAAGCTGGAAGAAGAGAAAAAGCGTCTGGAAAAGGAAATAAGGGACGATTCCCAGAGTCTTGAAAAACTGAAAAAAGACCATGATGAACTGCAGGCTTTTATTGCCAGGGCGGGAATGGAAATTCAGCGTCAGCGACAAAAGCTGGAGGATTTTAAGCAGCTGAAAAGGGACTACGACTCCTATGAAAGCAACCGTGAAGTACTGGAAAAGTGCAAAAAAGAAGAAGCACGCTATCAGGAAAATCAGAAGCTTGCCAGAGACCGGCAGAGGAAACTTCTGGAAGAAAAGAAGACTTTGGAATACAGTATAAACATGCTGGGCAGGGAAGAAGAACGGCTTAGTGAGAAGTATGCCCGATATGCCGCATATGAGAATGCGGAACAGAATTTTCACATAGATGAGAGTTTGTCGGCAGATCAGATGGAAGCACGTTATGAAGCAATTACCTCGGTTCTTTCCCAGGAACTGAAAGATCTGGAAGCACAGGAGAAGAAAGTGGCAGGACGTTTCCAGCGGGCAATGGATGACCTTGAGTACCAGCAGAAAAAATACAAATTAAAGCCTTCGCAGTGGCAAAATGTGTTTTATGACCGGAAAGAAGAAACGCACCAGGAAGTAATACTGGAAGATTTTCAGCGTAAAATCCAGACGAAAGATCTGCAGTGGAATGAGGCTGATAAAAAGGCTGCGGTTGCGCAGAGTAGGATCAGCGAACTGATGAAACGAATCCGTTCTGTATGCGGCATGGAGAATCCGCTCCCTCAGAATGAAATTCAGGGACAGGATTTTGCGGCACGAAGAAACCAGCTCCTTTTCCAGATAAAAGAAGAAAAAAAGCATGCTGATTTCCTGAATGGAAAGGTTCGAAGCTATGAAGAAAATTTAACTGCTTTGTCAGAATATAATGAGCTGATTCCAGCAGAAACAGAAGAGTGGGAAACTATTTCCTTTGATATGGAAGCTGCAGAACTGAGAAAGTTTAAAGGGATTCTCATTCGCGATTACAATCAGAGAATCAGGGATACCAGACAGAAAAAAGAAGAACTGGTGCAGCTGTTAAACAAGATAGTCCGGATGGAAGCGTTCCAGGATGATTTCTACCGGAAGCCGCTGGAGCAGATGCTGGAACTCTCCGGAGATGCAGGCCGGGTTCTGATCCAGTTGAGAACAACGGTGCAGTCTTACGATAGTCTTATGGAAAAGCTTGAAGTGGACATTTCCGTAGTAGAAAGAGAAAAGGAAAGAATCGTAGAGCTTATGGAGGATTATGTTCAGGAAATCCACAGAAATCTTGGAAAGATTGATCATAATTCCACTATTACAATTCGGGAAAAGCCTGTAAAAATGTTAAGGATCCAGATTCCTGACTGGGAAGAAAATGCAGGACTTTATCATCTTCGTCTGGAGGATTTTATAGATAAGGTTACTATGGAAGGGGTGGAGCTTTTCGAGAGAAATGAAAATGCCCAGGAATTTTTCGGCTCCAGCATTACTACCAGAAATCTTTACGATCAGGTTGTAGGAATTGGAAATGTGCAGATCCATCTTTATAAAATCGAAGCTCAGAGAGAATATCCCATAACCTGGAAAGAAGTAGCGAGAAACTCTGGAGGCGAGGGATTTTTATCTGCGTTTGTTATTTTGTCCAGCCTTCTGTACTATATGCGAAAAGATGATACAGACATTTTTGCTGACAGAAATGAAGGAAAGGTTCTGATCATGGATAATCCTTTTGCACAGACAAATGCTTCCCATTTGCTGATTCCGCTGATGGATATGGCGAAGAAAACCAATACCCAGCTGATCTGTCTCACCGGATTGGGCGGAGATTCCATTTACAACCGTTTTGACAATATTTATATTCTAAATCTCATTGCCGCCAGCCTCCGCGGCGGCATGCAGTATCTGAAAGCAGAGCATAAAAGAGGCAAAGAGCCAGATGAACTGATCACAGCCAGAATCGAGGTTGGGGAGCAGCAGGAACTGTTGTTTTAAAAATTGGGGAAACTAAGCTATAAATAAAAACAGGATGAAAAGCCTTGGATTTACTTTTCATCCTGTTATCACTTGTTTTATCGCTTGTTTTATCACTTGTTTTATCGCTTGCTTTATCGCTTATTTTTCTTTGCTTGTTTTTATATCAACTGTTTTGTAAAACGTGAGGGGTAAAATTGTTCGATTGGGATTAATTAAACTCCTCCGGTTCCACATATTTCTCATTGGAATAGCTGAATCCGTTCTGATACTTCACAGTCAGGTACAGTGTTTTATCCCCGTCTGCGATTTTAACGAAGCAGACTTTGTTGTCGTTGAATTTATTGGTAATGTCAATGCTCTGGTTGTGGTAATAAACCCAGACACTGCCGTCTTCCTCGTATTCTACGTCTGGAGAGTCGATTTCTTCCATAAGCTCTTCTGCGGTAAGCGAACGCTGTGTTCCATCGGCTTCAAAGGCAATTCCACCGCCGCCGGATTCCTGGAGTTCTCCATTTTCATCGTAGTATTCCATAGTATAAGTGCCGTTATCGGAAACATTCAGAGTGGCGTTGGTCTGGTCGCCGTGGATCCAGAGCTGGATGGTACGCTGGATGCCGCCTACATTAGCCGCATAAGCGGTTCCGGTTCCACCAAGAAGAATGCATCCTGCAATAACGGCTGCTGCTGTTTTCATTTTTGTTCTTTTCTGTAATCTTGCCATATTTTTTACCTCCCGAAATGAGCTTTCAGAGGTCTGTAATACAGAAAATGCTTTTTTATATTTTTCGTGATTAGTCATTTTCCCATTCCTCCTTTAATGAATCCCGTAGCAAAGCCCTTCCCCGGGAAAGCCGGACCTTTACATTGCTTTCAGAGAGCTTCAGGATATCGGCAATTTCCCGTACGGAATAATCCTCATAATAAAATAAGTGAATGACAATTCGGTACTTGTCTGGAAGCTTCATCACCTCTTCGAACAGGTCTCTGGACTGGGAATTAGGAAAAGTAAGAGTTTCTATGTAATCCTCCAGAGAGCATTTGTTTTTCTTCCAGAAAGTCCGGTTTATATTTCTGGCCTTATTAATGACGACCCGAAGAAGCCATGCCCGGATGTGCTGCTCACTTTCAAATTCTTTTCTGCTGGTGTAATACTGAACGAATGTCTCCTGAACTACGTCCTCGGCGTCCATCTGGTTCTGGCAGGTGTTAAAAGCTGCCGCGTAGAGACTGTTCTGGTAACGCTCGATCAGCTGCTGTACTGGTTGTCTCATGAGAACTCCTTTTGCTGTTGTTTCGGTGAAACGTCAACATTTTATATTTCCTTTTAGGTACCTTCACTTATAATACAAATGAGGTAAGGGGAAGGTTACAGGAATTTGAAAATAAATTACAGAAAAGAAAATTTGCAGGAGTAACAGGAAAGGCGCCGATCTCAATCAACAATCGGCACCTTTGCAAGATCTCTCTTTAAGTTGCGAAACTGAGGGGGAAGTTCCTCCACAGACATGGACTGAGGCACCTGAACCGTTCCCGCATCCCTGGCTGTCTCATAATACCAGCATTTGAAATCCAGCACATCCATAGTATGCTGCAGTTCTTCCATCTGAGCCTGAAGAATCTGGCGCTGCCTGTAAAAAAGCTGGAGCCGTTCTTCAATGGTGCTGTCTCCCTCCATGGCAAGATGGATGTATTCCCGGATATCCTTCAGGGACATTCCGGCCTTTTTTAGAATTCCTCCCGTCGTAAAATTGCCCGCAGCTGTCGCGGCAATCTTTCGTATAATGAAAAATTATATCATAGTTTGATAAGGATATCAAAGCTGGGATTAAGATTCACAGAATACCACCAAATTTCGGTATGAAATTATGCAAAGAAAAGGTTGAATACATCACGAAGCGTTTTTTACGCAGGTCATGAACCGTAATTTAGCTTGCGGTAAATACTGCAAACATGATATGCTATACAAAGGTGTTTCGGAAAAAGTGATTCTATGATAACGTTTCAAAACAGATCATTATCAGTGAGCTGATTTGAAACGCTGTGTGTGCGGCAGAAAAGCTGCCGGATTAAAAAGATATAAAAAGAAATATAAGAAAGGAATTTAATATCTTGGAAAATAAAATGGATAACAAAATCGACGAAGATTTATTAGGAAATGAAAAAATAGAAGAAGCCATCGCAGGTCTTCAGCAGAGTCCTACCGAAGAGCTCCTGGCTCATGCACTGACTGTTGTGCGCAGGCGCATGCGGGAAAATGGTCAGGTGATCATTGCCGTAGAACCAAACGCGGCAGCAGACCAGATGAAGCTCCAGGCAGTGAAAACTTCCGACGGAAACAGCTGGTGGACAGTATTTACCAGCTTTGACGAGGAAATGAAAGGCAGCGGAAGCGTAATGTCTACCTTCATGACAGACATTGGAAAAGTGCTGGAAGCTGCACTGTCGGAAGAGGAAATACACGGCGTCATAATCAATCCCTGGAATCGCACATTGATGTTAGACAAGACCCTGATCCGGATCATTTTGGGAAATATGGCACAGTAATTTACTGAGGCACTTAAAGCCTGTTGGGGAGGTGTAGAAAATTTTTTTCTTCAGACAGCCCGGGAGATATTATCAAAAATCAAATAGGTTCGCGTTAGAAGCTGCCGGATGCAAGTTAAAAAGCATCTGGCAGCTTTTCCTATAGATAAAATTCTATGGGAATCATTCATTACAAAGAAAATTCACAGCACAGAATTGTTTCCAATATTTCCTATAAATTATTGACAAACGATAATTATAAGTTATAATAAAACTATAAATTATCGAAAAACAATAATTAAAGGAGGACAATCATGAAAGAAAAACATCTGCTCACTTTACTGTCAATAGAAGCAGCTGCCTGTGTCCTGTTCTGTATTTTGCAGCGAAGCGTATCCGGCTTTTTCTCAACCATAGTGGCATTTCCATTTGAACAGCTGGGAGAGGGACTAAGAGCGCTGTCACTTTCTGGAGGTGCCGGAAATGCAGCTGCCATTCTTTTTTACGTCCTGCTTAGTCTGATTCCAGCTGGAATCTGGCTGATCTTAAAGAAGAAACAGAAAGCCATGCCAATTGATTTTACGCTATTCCTGCTCAGCGTTCTTCTTTTTGTAGTCCTGTATTATATGATCAATCCGGGCCTTATGGGTTTCGCTGTACCAGGGACGGGAAAATGGTCTCTTGGCAGCACCTTTTATTCTGTGCTTCTGGGATATCTTCTGATCCGTGCACTTTTGAAGTATCGGAACGCGGGAGCGAAGAAACTGCAGGAAGGACTGTGGCTGCTGCTTGGGGCTGTGAATATTGTGCTGGTATATGGGATCTTTGGCCAGGAACTGGGAAGTCTGCTGCTGAATCTGGAAACGGTTCAGAAAGGAAATACAGGTATCACTCTAAGTGATGGATTTTTCGCCTATTCCGATTTGAACACAACCTATTTGTTTTTGTTCCTTCGTTTTGTAATTCGCATTTTGCCTTACGTGCTGAATATTATAATCGTTTTCCTGGCAAGAAGGCTCCTTACTGCTATGAGAGAAGATCTGTATCGGGAAGAGAGCGTGAAAACCGCAGACAAATTAGCCAGATTCTGTATGTGGACCCTGATCGTCACCATCGGACTGGACGCTGGATTCAATCTGCTGCAGCTGTTTTTCCAGAGGCAGCTTTACCAGATGGATTATGTGGTCACGGTTCCCGTATTTTCTCTGGCCTTTGTGCTTGCAGTGCTGCTGTTTGCCAGATACATCCGGGAAATGCAGCGGCTGAAGGCGGACAATGATTTGTTTATTTGAAAGGAAAATGCATATGGCAATTAAAGTATGCCTGGAAGAGGTTTTGAAAAGGCGGGGAATGACATCCAAGGAATTGTGCAGCCTGGTGAATATCACGGAGGCCAATCTTTCCGTTCTGCGAAGCGGCAAGGCAAAGGGCGTGCGATTCCACACGATCAACCGAATCTGTTACTTCCTGCAATGCGATGTTGGCGATATTCTGAAGTTTGACGGAAATCTGGAGGACGAGGAAAATGAAGAATAGGAGATATGAGAAAATAAAATCTGGCTTGCCGAGAGAAGAGAAACCGAAATCTGGTCTGGAAAAATCCGGAAAAGCGAAATGCCCGTTTGCGAAATATCTGACAGCGGCTTTTGCAATCCTTATTGCTGGTACTATGGGCGGCTGCACTTTGGCAGTTCCCTACGCCGGGAAAGAGGGAAGTGGTGATCGGATGATTGGCGCTTTTATCACTACAGAATATCTGGATCTTTATGATATGGAAAGCTACCTGAACGATCACGCCTCATCCCTTGTGAACGATGGCAGTATTACATTAGGAAATGACAGTAAATATGAGGGAAAATTGTTCGCAGATGTGGAAAAAGGAGAGGCAGATTCCCCCTCTGAGTGGAAAATTTCCTTCGGCAATATGGATGGGCAATATATGCTCATGCCTGTTTCAACAGATGAGAACGGGGAACAGTATATGGGAAATCTTTGCTCAGACGCAATCAATGAACTGTATCTTCATAGTAACGTTTCGGATGATAGCGAGGAACAGGAACTGAGCGGCACTATTTATGAATCTGCGGATGGGAAGGAGAAAGTTTGGTACGTGAATCCGGTATATCAGACAGAAAACAGTGAAATCTACGCAATAACGGGAAATAGCTATTCCAACGGAGGCCGTGATACAGAGGGCAGCACCATGGCAGTCACGCTTTCCGGAGAAAGCACCGTCACAGAAAACGGCAAAAGCCAGAAAGAGTCCAGCAAGGTGACGGTCCAGTTTGCCATCATGTACAAGCCTGTGAAAACCGTGATTTACCAGATGAGCGATTCCAACCAGGTCCTGAAGCGTGACGAATATGAACCGACGGAAGTTCCAGATACCCTGAAAGTGGAATCTGAGACTGCATATATTATGGAAGAAACTCAGAAAGAATCCCCCTCTGGAAAAACAGTGACCAGCCGCAGCATTGTGGATCTGAACTCAGAAGAAGAGGAAACCTGTCTGGAAGCCTGGTATTCTCTGGATAATGGGTTTATCAGCAAAAAGGATGTGGAAATCTTGCACTGATATAAGAAAAAACTATAACCCGGTATTATTTATCTGTATTAGACTGAAACCTCCAAAACTGATATTATAAAACCAAGAAAACACAGTTGATTGATAGGAAATATGGAGATAATACAGATGAAACAGATTTTATGCTTTGGCGATTCAAATACATGGGGATATGACGGGGAAAGCAGGAAGCGGCTTCCCTGGGGAAAACGGTGGACAAGTCTTTTACAGGAGAAATTTGATGTGGAAACCGCGAAGCAGGGGATTCAGGCTGGAAACAATACGGCTGACCAAAGGGAAGCTGGTAATGCAGAACATAAATCCGGCGAATCCGTCCGGATCATTGAAGAAGGCCTGTGCGGCAGAACCACCATATTTGAAGACCCGCTGCGTGACGGTCGCAGAGGAACTGCACTTCTTCCCACTTTATTGGAAACCCATGACGGCGTAGATGTAATTGTTTTGATGCTTGGCACCAACGACTGCAAAACGGTTTTCGGCGCTTCCGCAGAAGTGATCGGCAAAGGCATCGCCCGCCTTCTGGATCAGATCGCAGCCTACGCTCCGGAAGCGAAGGTACTTCTCATTTCCCCCATCTATCTGGGAGAAAAAGTATGGCAGGAAGGATATGACCAGGAATTTTCCCGGGATTCCGTGCTGGTATCCAGGGACCTGGAAAAAGTATACCAGCGCATTGCTGATGAAAAACACGTAGAATTCATGCGCGCCGCCTCCTATGTAAGCTGCTGTGCCGCTGACCAGGAGCATATGAACGCTGCCGGGCATCAGGTATTTGCAAAAGCAGTGTACGAGAAACTGGAAAATCTGGTAGCATAAAAAATCGGATGCAGCCATTCCCTCATGGCAGGCATGATAATGTCGCCGGTAGGCGACATGTCCGTTTTGTGTGAAAAGAATACGTAATTCATACAAAATCAATTCCAAACAATAAAAAGTAATAAAGAATAATAAAAAACAATTGACAATACTACAACACTTTGCTATACTAAAATTACCAAAAAGAGTTGAGCAAAGAGAACATTTTTTATTTATGCAAAGGCGCATGAAACTACATCGTGACTATGTTGCAGGAATAGAAAATGTTTTTTTACTATAAAGCTCCATACAGACTCTGAACGGCAAAGGCTTACTACCGTACCTGCAAAAAGGACGGATAAGAAAGGAGAAAAAATATGAAAATGATGAAAGCAGCAGTAGCACTTGGCATGGCACTCACCATGACCGTAACAGGTGCGTCAGCAGTATTCGCAGAAGGAGAGACTCTCAGCGTTGCTACTGATTTCGAGGTTAAGACTCTGGTACCGTGGGCTGCATCCGAGGAGAATGCATTTATGGTACTGAACCAGGCAGAAGAAGGTCTGTTCCGTATGGACGAGAACAACCAGCCGCAGCCGGCTCTTTGCGATACCTACGAGGTAACAGATGACAAGCTTACATACACCTTCCACTTAAGAGACGGAATCCAGTGGAGCAATGGTGAGCCTGTAACAGCAGCTGACTTCGTTTATGCATGGCTGAAACAGATGAGCGCTGACGCAACTAACGGCTACAGCTTCATTATGACAGACTACATCGTAAACGGCCAGGAGTACAACGAGGGAACTGTTGACGCTTCAGAAGTAGGCGTTAAGGCGGTTGATGACCAGACACTGGAAGTACAGCTGAAGAGTCCGACACCATATTTCCTGAACCTTACCACAATGGATATGTTCTTCCCGGTTAACGAAGCATTCTGCGAAGAGCAGGGCGCAAACTTCGCTCTGTCTCCAGACAGCATGCTCTACTGCGGACCATACGTAATCACATCCTATGACCCGGCTGTAGGTGTTACTTTTGAGAAGAACGACAACTACTGGGATAAAGACAACGTAGCAATCGAAGATGCACAGGTTCGTGTAATCAAAGATGCAGCTGCAGCTTTAAGTGCATACCAGGCTGGTGAGCTTTCCCAGGTTAAGCTTGATTCTGCTAACGTAGTAGCATACAAGGATGATCCGGAATTCAGCCAGGAGATCGACTTCCGTACAAGCTATGTACAGTTCAACCTTACAGACGACGTAATGAGCAATGTAAACATGAGAAAAGCTATTTCTCTTGCTATGAACAGAAGCGCTCTTACAGACAACATCCTTGCAGATGGTTCTGCACCTGGATTTGGCCTTGTAGCAGACGGCATGAGCGGTGATGGAGAGAAGACCTTCCGTGAACTGAACGGAGACGTTTCCCCATATGATCCGGAGCAGGCAAAAGAGTACTATGACAAAGCTGTTGAGGAGCTTGGCGGTGCCCCGTCTGAGGTAACTCTTCTTGTAGCTGATGACTCTGTATCCAAATCCGTTGCAACATTTATTCAGAGTGAGCTTGTTACAACTCTTGGACTGAACGTAGTAATCGACACCAAGACTGTACAGGGACGTGGAGAACTGATGGATGCCAACAACTATCAGTTTGCTGTAACTGCATGGGGTGCTGACTATGATGACGCTATGACATACCTTGACCTGTGGACAAACGGAACTCCATACCGTGGAAACTACAATGATGATGACTACAACGCACTGATCTCCGATGCTAAGACTCAGACAGATGATGCAGTTCGTCTCGATGACATGCTCAAAGCTGAGAAGAAGCTTGTTGAGGAAGATGCAGTTGTTGCTCCGGTATACCACAGAGGTTCTGCAGTTCTGACAAAATCCAATGTCAAGAACCTGATCAGCCATCCGATCGGTGTTCCGATTGAATTCAAATATGCTTCCTTCGAATAATTTCCGCTGAGTGATTATTCGTTTAAGACCTGATTTTCAGGCAAGGCGCGAGAATCAGTGAAAATGCAAGCAAAATTTCTTAAGGAATAAGTAACGGACCGTATACAGAAGTGGCTGCTTCAGCCGGTATACGGTCTGTTTTTACAGAAAGAAAAGGTGATGTCATGCTGAAATATGTATTAAAGCGATTAGGGTACATCCTGGTTACCTTATGGGTAATCGTGACCTGTACCTTTTTCATGATGAAAAATCTTCCGGGTACACCTTTTGATGCGGAGCGTTTTAGCATTATGACGCCCCAGCAGCAGGAACGTGTGCTGGAAATGTACGGATTAAATGATTCTCTTCCCATGCAGTATGTGAAATATATTAAGAACATGCTCAAGGGAGATTTAGGTACTTCCTTTACCTATGTAAACCAGGATGTTTCCAAAGTTATCACAGGACGTCTTGGACCATCTGCTTTGATTGGTATCCAGGCAGTACTGATCGGACTTGCAATCGGATTGATCTTAGGAATCCTGGCTGCCTGGAAGCACAATAGCGGAATTGATTATTTTACCATGATATTGGCCGTGCTGGGCGTCTCGGTGCCGAACTTCGTCGCTGCAGCCCTTCTCCAGTATTACATTGGTCTGAAATGGGGCGTTCTCCCGGTTGGATTCTGGACCGGCTGGAACTGTTCCGTATTGCCGTCCATTGCGCTTTCATTTAGTGCAACAGCCATGGTTGCCCGCTTTATGCGTACAGAAATGCTGGATGTACTGGATCAGGATTATATCATAACAGCCAGAGCGAAAGGTCTCAGCCAGATGAAGGTGCTGATGCGTCATGCTGTACGTAACTCCATTCTTCCGGTTGTCACGATTTTAGGACCTATTGTGGTAAACCTTATGACAGGATCCCTCGCTGTTGAGAATATCTTCAGTATCCCCGGAATCGGAAGTCTTTTCGTAGATTGTATCAAAGCCAATGACTATCCGGTAATCATGGGTATTACTATTTTCTATGCAGCATTTTATATGCTGATCGTATTGCTTGTTGATTTGGCTTATTCTCTTATTGACCCGAGAATTCGTCTTGCTAAAGGAAAGGAGAGCTGATTGTGGACAAATCAAAAATTGACCGCAGCATGTATCAGAAAGCAAAGGTAGAAGCCTCTGAGAAAGAGCATATCGCAGCTCCGGCTTCCACTATGCTGGCAGATGCATGGATCCGTCTGAAAAAGAATAAGGCAGCAGTTGTAGCATTATTTATTCTGGTAGCAATTATCCTGCTTGCCATTTTTGCACCGATTTTCAGTAAATATTCATTTAGAGATACAGATTATAACAATGTATACGGTCTTCCGAGCGCAGCACATATTTTCGGTGCTGACCAGTTTGGACGTGACCTTTGGGTACGTACCTGGATGGGAACCAGAATTTCCCTTATGATCGCACTGGTAGCTGCAATCCTTGATCTGGTTGTAGGTGTTCTTTACGGTGCTGTTTCCGCTCTTTTCGGGGGAAAGGTAGACGCTGTTATGCAGCGTATCATTGAGGTACTGGTTGGAATCCCAAGCCTTATCATTGTAATCCTTTTCCTGATGGCATTCCCGGCTGGTGTAGGAACTATCATCGCTGCACTTTCCATTACCGGATGGGTAAACATGGCCAGACTGGTTCGTGCCGAGATCCTGAAACTGAAGAATCAGGAATTCGTACTTGCTTCCCAGGTTCTTGGAACCAGCAAATTCAACATTATTATGAAGGATCTGATCCCGAACACAGTCAGCGTTATCGTAATCAACGTGATGTTCACAATCCCAAGCGCTATCTTTACCGAGGCATTCTTAAGCTTCATTGGTATTGGTCTGGCAGAGCCGCAGGCTTCCCTTGGTGTATTGATCAACGGTGGTTATCAGGTACTGCGAATGTATCCACATGTACTGATTTTCCCGGCAATTGTTATCGTACTGATTATGGTATGCTTCAGTATTCTGGGCGACGGACTTCGTGATG
>OGPX01000796.1_pt1 | contig 23629 bp, 19 predicted proteins | sample 1553101 | NCBI WGS metagenome assembly OGPX01 (sample SAMEA2579964, study PRJEB22360) | human gut metagenome | biome: human gut; feature: human-associated habitat; material: faeces | place: Denmark | collected 2008/2010
GCCATCATCTTCACTATCATTTATCCACTTTAAACTATCTAATTCTTTCTTTCTAAAATTTGAATTATATTTATTAAATAAAGTACTATACATAGCATTACTTCCTAGTAATTCTTCGGATAGATTAACTGTTCTTTTCTTACATCTTCTTTTGATATACATGCTAATACACCCTTTATTACCTTTATACTTACAAGCATCGCATTCGGGGCTATATCCTAGAATTTTCATCTCTAAATCTTCACCAATTAAATCACAAATGTTTTTAATTAATATACTTTTATAGCTTATTCCACTTCTAGTTTCAATTAAAAAAGCTCTTTCCTTATCTGATTCCCATAAAGTTTCTCTTTTTTCCTTACTAATACCATTATTAATGTCTACATCAATATTAACAATTTTTAATTTATCATTTTCCCATTTATAAACTGCTGTGTATACTTGATTTCTTCTTGCATCCATGATCGGGCAGACAATCTGTCCCGGCATCTCGACATTCGCAGCCAGTCCCATCAAAGACGACACCGGAACGATTGGAATTTTCAATGTCCATGCGAGGCCTTTTGCAATCGACGCCCCGATACGCAGTCCGGTAAACGATCCCGGTCCTTCAGAGACAGCAATCGCATCCAATTCCTCCGGCTTCACATCTGCCATCGACATCATTTCGGAAATCATCGGCATGAGCGTCTGGGAATGCGTCTTTTTATTGTGTATCTGATACTCGGCCGTCACAATGCCATCTGACATTAACGCGGTCGCAGCCACCAATCCGGAACTATCGATTCCAAGTATTTTCATGATTCTCTGTCTCCTTCCTTGTCGCACGTAATGCGGCGATAGTCGAATCCTTTTTCAAGATCCTTTTCAATCCAAATATTTTCGCAGGTATCCGGCAGGATTTTCTCCAGATCCTTTTCTATCGATACAGAAATCACCCGTTCCGGCAACAGCTCCCGGATCAGTTCCGCCCATTCGATCAGGCAGACTCCGTCTCCGAACAAATACTCGTCAATCCCAATATCATACATTTCTTCCACGTCGCCGATCCGGTACACATCAAAATGATAAAAAGGAAGTCTTCCTTCCATATATTCCTGAATCAGCGTAAAAGTAGGGCTGGTGATCGGTTCCTCGATTCCCAGTCCCTCCGCAAAACCCTTGGTGAATACGGTTTTCCCCACTCCGAGATCTCCATGGAGAAGGTAGATATCACCGGCTTTTGCCTGCGTACCAAATTGTTTTCCGATCAAAAACGTATCTTTTTCAGAAAAACTTTCCATTTCTTTCTTTTCTGTCACTGTCGATGTCCTCTCTTTTCAACCTTTGCTTTTTTTCTTAACCATTGTCGCAATCTCTGCATAATGACCGCTGCATTCCTGCGCCGGGATGATCAGGGCTGAAATCGAATTCATATAAATATACATTGCTTCTTTTGTCGTGATCACCTTTCGGATCTGTTTCCATTCTACTTTTGCAGTGCCGGCGATATTTTTCACCTCAATCCCCTCTTCTGAAAAAATATAATGAAATGGTTTGCGGAATGCACCGCTTTTTAATTGGTTCCATCCTTTCAGCAAAATGCCAAATGGCTGAATTACAGTAAACATCGCTCCCAGAAATACAAGGATTACCCGTTGGGAAACAGCAAATTCTTTCCAAAACACAATCAATCCGAGGATTGCCGCAAAACTGATCAAAAGCCCTGCCACGCCTCCCGCTCGCAAAAAGTTATTGCGGATCAAAAAGCGGTCTAACGTCTTTTTATCTAATTGAACATCAATCTCATATCTTTCTTCCATTGCTTCTCTCCATTTTTCTTTCTATTGTAATGAACCTGCATAAAAAAATCAAGTGGTGCCATTGACTTTCTATAACAAACGCCATCCCTGGTGATACTTATTCTTCAATGTCATGCCTGCTGCCTTTCCCCAGCCAAGCGGGAATCCATCCACACAGACAAGGTACCAGCCTCCCGGCTTTTTCCCCTCATCGACAATCTGTTCCGGCTGTAACAAAATGGTTTCGCCTTTGAGATATCGGAATACCTCTTCGTCATCTGCCGAAAATTCCACCCGCTTTTTATAATCTTCCCGTTTGAGTGCCATGGCAAGCGACTGGCTTGGCTCAAATCTCTTTTTCTTCATCTCCCCCATAAACAAACCGCTGACAATACCAATCGCTTGCCCATCATTTTATTCTGTCTTTAAGTTGCACATCTATCTGACCAGCAATTTGCCGGCTACAGCCTCTTCCGTATCTTTCAATTCCAAACGGTAATAATATATTCCGGGTTTCAGTCCACGTATTTCGACTGTCCCTCCATCCATGCGGATATCTGCCACCTTACCGCCGTCAGCCGCATACATGTAAAGCCTGTCTGCCCGGCTGCTGCCCGTCCAATAGAAGGCAGCCGTACCATCCGACACACGGACATCCAACAGAGTACGAGTTCCCTTGGCAGAATGCACACTTTCTCCTTTCAGAGTGGTACAGTCCAAATAATCGGGATGGAGGTACAGGCATTCGTCACCACGGTAACAACAAGTCAGACGACGAGAATAAGCCATATTCCAATTCTCTTGGTCATTTAAAGAAACAAAGGGGATGAAACGCTTTAAAGATCCAATGCCCTCCACCCACACATCCTGCTGGCCGCCATCCAAAAACAAACGTTTTCGAGCAATGCCATTATATTCCACCGTATCCACATCCGTTACATAAAGGGTATCATAATCTATGGTTTTGGGGCAATACTGGGTCATCACGTCATGGACAGTGTTCACAACGACAGCCTTATCCCCTTTCTCCAACGTAAAATCATAACAGCACGCAATAAACCTTGGAAATTCATCAATCCTGTTACACGCCAAATAATATATTTTCCCATTGATTTCCTGAATGAGACCGATATCACCTAAAGAATAACAGCCCGAAACGTCCGTTGCTCTCAAGCCATAAGAAACAATACGAGTTTCATCATATCCTTCTTCCTCCTGATGCCATAACATCCCTTCGGAAAGCATCGGCGACAGCTCATTCTTCACAAGCTCACCATTGAAATACAACGTTTTTCCATCGGCAACCACAGACAGCAATCGGGTGTTAATGATAGAACCGTCTGTTGCGAACTCACGCCACCTTTCAAAGAAACCACATTCGCTTCCGATTCCCTCGATCCATCGTTCTTCATTTACCAACCAATTGGTCTGCGCCACATAAAGCACCCGGCGCCCTTCCACCGTATCTGCCCGCGTCACCGTCATCTCCTGCAAGACAGACAAATCCAACCCCAACGCCTCTGCCTCCTCTTCATTACGGAAGATTCCAGGAACTTCATATTCCGCATAATAGAATTTGTCGCCTACTCGCATAGAGAAGTCATAAAGCACACGGGGCACGGCTCTCCCCGTACCATCAGGCAACGGCTTATACCACACTTCCTTCCCAACTTCGCGAAAAACACCCTGAAGCCTCTCATTATAATACAACTTCTTCCAACTTTCACCCGCCAACAACGTGTCCTCCCCTAAACGATAGAGGTCCATTCTTGTATAGTATCCTTTATGGGCAAAAATATTATCATGTTCATACGGCACATACCAACGTGTCCCCGTTTTGGAAAACTCTGTCTGAGCCGTCAGCGAAGCGCACCAAGCCATGGCCAGACAACACAAAAAAGTAAACTTTGTTTTCATAGGCATCTCCTTTCTTTAAAGGTTATAAAAAACGGCCTTTGCTGTTTGACTATAAAGTAACAACAAAGGCCGTTAAGTTGTACCCCGAAGGATTATTTTTTAATGATATTTATCATCTCGTCCGGCGTCAGGAGCGACTGTTCTCCCGTCGCCATATTTTTCAGTGTGACCTTCCCCTCGTTCATTTCATTCTCACCGACTATCGCCACGAAAGGCACCGCCTTGGCATTGGCATAGCTCATCTGTTTTTTCATCTTGGCACTGTCAGGATAAATCTCACAACGCACTCCGGCCTGACGCGCCTGCGCCATGACGGGCAAACAATAAGCCGCCTCGGCCGCGCCGAAATTCACAAAAAGCAACTCCGTGCCCGTGACAGTCTCCTTCGGATAAAGGTCGAGTTGGTTCAGCACGTCGAAGATACGATCTGCCCCGAACGAGATGCCCACGCCGCTCACTCCCGGCATACCGAATATACCTGTCAGGTTATCGTAACGGCCTCCTCCGGTGATGCTGCCGATTTCTACATCCAAAGCTTTCACCTCGAAAATGCAACCGGTGTAATAGTTCAGCCCCCGGGCCAAAGTCAAATCCAGTTCCATCGCGTTCCGCAGTCCTAAAGCCGATAATGTGTCGAGCACGAACTCACATTCCGCAATGCCCTTCAAACCGGTCTCACTCTCGGCCAGGACGTCCTTCATCACGGCCAGCTTCTCCTTGTTCGTTCCGCTCAGGCTGATGATGGGCTGCAAACGGGCCACGGCCTCGTCACTGAGACCGCCGGCCTTCAGTTCGGCATTCACATTGTCAAGCCCTATCTTATCCAATTTGTCGATGGCCACGGTGATGTCCACAATCTTGTCCGCCGCTCCGATCATCTCGGCAATACCCGTCAGAATCTTGCGGTTGTTCAATTTGATGCACACCCGTATACCAAATTGGGTGAATACCGTATCCACAATCTGCATCAGTTCCACTTCGTTCAGCAAAGAATCGCTGCCCACCACGTCGGCATCGCATTGGTAAAACTCCCGGTAACGCCCCTTTTGCGGCCGGTCGGCACGCCACACAGGCTGTATCTGGTAACGCTTGAAAGGCATGGTCAGTTCGTCACGGTGCTGCACCACATAACGGGCAAAAGGTACGGTCAGGTCGTAACGCAGTCCTTTCTCACACAGACGGGCCGCCAGTTTGTTCGTGTTCGCCTCGCCCAATTCTTCCGGCGCTATTCCGGAAAGAAAATTGCCGGAGTTCAGTATTTTGAAAAGCAGTTTGTCTCCCTCCTCGCCGTATTTGCCCATCAACGTGGAGAGGTTCTCCATGGCAGGCGTCTCGATTTGCTGGAAACCATACAAAGCGTAAACGCCTCGGATGGTGTCGAATATATAATTGCGTTTCGCCATCTCCACGGGCGAAAAATCACGTGTACCTTTAGGTATTCCGGGTTTCGTAGCCATATTCTATATCCTTTTTATGATTCCTGCGCAAAATTACACTTTTTTTTCATACAACTTGTCATACGACTCGGAGATAATACGCCGGAATATAGTTTGCATCCGTTTTTATTTCTAACTTTGCACGAGATTAAAAGCATTCAAGCGTATGAAGTTTTTTCGAAAATCCGCCCCGGAAAAAATAGAGCAACCTGACTCGCCCGTACCGACTGTCTCCACGGACATTACGTCCACTATAATCCCGAACCTCACCCCTGAAGAAACCGCCCGACAGTGGTTTGCCGAAAAGTTCGGTACAGACATGCCCGAAGAGGTGACGCGGACGTTCCGCCAAATCGCACAGGCTGAAGCCAAACGGCAAAAGGCCGGCGAACAGGTGCTCGATCCCAACGAACTGAAACGCATACAAGACAGCATAAGGCTCTACAAGACCAAGCTGACCAACATCACGCAAACACTGAACGGCTTGCAAGCACAGAAAGAATGGCTGCACAAGTTCAAGGAACTGAACGCCACGTTGGAAAAGTACAGGCAAGCCTTTTTCGAAAGCAATAAGAACTACAGCGCTCATCTGAAGGAAATCAAGGAACTGGAACGCTTCGAAACCTTTGAAGCGGTACAAGGCAACTACCAGCGTATCAAGGCGAAAGAAAACGTGCTCCAGTTCATACGCAAAGGCAGTGCATGGCATGCCGAGAAACTGACGGAAGCCCTATCGGCAGACAAGGAAAACCAAAAAAAGGCGGAAACCGAGAACAAGAAATACCAGGAAGCATGGCACAACCTGCAACAGATACAGAAAACGTTGGCCGAAGGCTACCGTCTGCAAGCCGCCTTACGGTTCCACGAAGCTGACCTGAAAGAACTATCCGACTACAAAGAACGAATCGAACAAGCACTCTCCACTGTACAAAAACAAGGCAAGGAAACAGCGGAAGAACTAAAAAAGAACAAAGAACAAGCGGCACAGCAACAACAGCAGTTGCAGAACTTGGAATCGCAACAATACATGTTGGAAAGGGGGGAGGCCATACAGACGCGCCTGAACTTCCTGCAATCCCGTAAAAAACGCAAAGAACAGTTGCAAGCGGTGCTTGAAAGGACACTCAGGAAACAGCACGAACAAGACGAAAAGCTGAACAAACTGTTTCTCTCCTCACAAGGCATCGACGCACAAATCAACACGTTGCAAAGCGAACTGCAAGTACACCAGAAAAGTATCGTGGGCATGAACAGCTATAACCTACAGCAACGGGCCATGGACCTGAAAAGCAAAAAGGAAATGCTGACGAACGCCACGCGACTGTGGAAACAGATTGCGGAAGGATACAACCGCGTAGACGAGAAAAGCCAGGAAATCATGCGCATGCGCCATCATAATGATGCCCTGAAAGCGCAAATAGCCAAACTGGAACCGGAAACGGCCGGACTTCAAAGGCAATGCGAGGAACTGAAATACGCCTATACCCTCAGCAAAAGCCAGGATGTCATGCAACTGCGGAAGGATTTGCAGGAGGGGGTCAGTTGCAGTGTATGCGGCGCGACTCACCATCCCTACCATTCCGACACGCTCCTGGAACAAAGCAAACTCATCGGAGAAATCAAAATCGAATTCGAACAAGCCGCCACGGAACTGAAACACAAACAATCCCTCTTGGACGAGCTGAGAAGAGAGCAAGCCGTAGAGGAAGGGCGCATCGAAATGTGCCATCAGGCTTTGGAGACTTACAAACAGATATTACAGGATCACGTGACGCACTGGGAAGACTTCGTTGCCCTGGACCGTTCCTTCAAAGACTGTTCCGCCAGCACGAACTTCGAGGGGCGGCGCATCATGTTGCAACAGCTCATGGAAAAGACGGGAGTGGATGCCGAGGACGCCCAGAAAGAACTGGACACGTTCAATTACCACCAGTCCAACATCAACGCCCTCAACGAGAAAATCGCCCTGAAAGAACAGGAAAAGGACGAAATCGCCGTACGGCTGAACGAAGTGAACACGGGCTGCCAGGTCGTGGCCTACCGGGTGGAACAACTGCAACAATCCCTGTCGCGCACCAACGGCCAGTACAGCGAGCTGTTCGAGGAAATCGACAAGATGATGGCCATCTCCAACTGGTATAAAGTATGGATGGAAAACCCCGAGAACCTGAGAATTTATATCCAACAGCAGATGGAACGCTGGTTCAGCCTGAAAAAAGATATGGCCGAAACCAAAAACGAGACCATCCGCCTGCAAACCTTGCAGGAAACGACGGACCGGTACATACAGGCATTGTGCAAACAACGGGACCTCATCAACGGGAAAATAGAACGGATGTCGGAATACCGGAACCAAATACACGAACAATTATACAAGATGTTCCGGGAAGGCGACGTAGAAGACTACAACAAAACGGTATTCGACACTTTATGTTCCTTGGAAGAACAAAAGGAAGAGGCCCGGCACAAAGCGGACGAAACGCATGCCCAGGCAGCCCGACACCAAGGTTACAACCAACGTATGACAGACACGGCCCAGGAACTCGAAACGCAAATCGCCCAAGAGCGTTCGGAACTGGATATTTGGATCAGGAAATACAATGCCCTGCATTCCCCCGTGCAGTTCTCCGAACTGGAACAGACATTCAACAGCACGACCGACTGGAATGCCCTGAGGCAGGAAATCAGAACCCTCACGCTGCAAAACATGCTGGCCGAAGCACGGGCCGACGAAGCCCGTCTGGCTCTGGCCGCCCATCAAGTGAACGCCCTTTCGCAAGGACAGGACAAGGAAGACCGCACAGCGGCGCTGAACACTGAAATAGCACGGTTGGAAAGCGAACAGGACAATATTCTGGTACAAATAGCCGGATGCCAGGCCAAACTGGAAGCCCATGAAACCGGATTGCGGAAGCTGGCGGCCGGACAGAATTCCTCTATCATCTCATAAAGCGCATGTCACACTTATCCTTTCTTAAATTATGGCCGCTCCTGCTCATCGTCCTGCTCGTCGCGACAGGGTGCCGCTCCTCTCGTTCACTACGTGGGGAACGCTTCGTTTTGGTCGTCGATGCCGGACATGGCGGAAACGACCAAGGGGCCTCCGGGCGACGCTCGCTCGAAAAGGAAGTCAATCTAAAAGTAGCCCGACGCGTCTGCAAACTGATTCGCAAACAATGTCGCGACGTGGAAGTCATACAAACCCGCCCCGACGACGAGTTCATCAGTCTCAACGACCGGGCAGGCATGGCCAACTTCTACCGGGCGGATTTGTTTATCTCCATTCATTCCAATTCGGCCCGGGGATGGGCAGAAGGGACGGAAACGTTCATTCATCCTTCGGCACGCGGAAGCCGTAGCGAACGGATGGCCCGTCTTATCGAACAAGAGTATGTGAAAGCTGGACGGGAGAGCCGGGGCGTGAAAACGGCCAACTTCGCCGTACTGCGCAATACGCGCATGCCGGCCGTATTGACAGAAATAGGATTCATATCCAACCGCAGCGAAGAACGGTTCATGAACTCCCGTAAAGGCCAGAAACGTCTGGCACGCAGCATCAGCAACGCCTTCATCCGTTATCGGCGAAGCGTTCCATAATCTTCCGGCTACAAGCTATACATTATATAATAAGGTAAAAAGATTCTATTAAGATGAAGAAAAGTTTAATCGCCCTGGCGTTCGGTACGTTCGCCTTGGGCATGGCAGAATTCGTCATGATGAGCATTCTGCCCTACGTGGCCCAGTCCATGCAATGCAGCATCCCCGAAGCCGGACATCTCATCTCGGCCTACGCCATCGGTGTTTGCGTGGGTGCCCCTTCTGTGGTATTAGTAGCCCGTAAACGCCCGCTCCATCAAATCCTGTTGGGCCTCATCGTGATTTATCTGACGGGCAACCTTCTGATGGCTTCTTGCTCAGACCTCCATCTTGGCGTGCTCTTCCGGTTCATCTCCGGTTTGCCGCATGGGGCATATTTCGGTGTAGGCTCCATCGTAGCCGACCGGCTGGCTCCTCGCGGCAAGAGTACCTCGGCCATCGCCATCATGTGCTCGGGCATGACCGTAGCCAACCTCATCGGCATCCCGGCAGGAACGTGGTTGAGCGACATGGTTTCCTGGCGCGTGATTTTCCTGTTCAACGGAGCATGGGGCATCCTCACCTTCATCCTGCTCTACCGTCTGGTTCCGCGAATGGAACCTCTTCCGAACACAGGGCTGAAAGGACAGTTCCGCTTCCTGAAAAGTGCGGCCCCCTGGCTCATCATGGCTACGACCACTTTCGGGAATGGAGGTATCTTCTGCTGGTACAGCTATATCAGCCCGCTCATGAACCGGATTGCGGGATTCGCCCCTTCCGAGATCACCATGCTTATGGTATTGGCCGGAGGCAGCATGTGCGTGGGAAACCTGTTGGGCGGTAAGCTGGCCGACCGCTATACGCCGGGCAAAACCATATTGGGCGTACAGGCAGTCATGATTTTCGGACTGCTCACCACTTTTTTCCTCGCGTCCTATCCGGGCATTGCCGTACTGATGCTGTGCGTCTGCACGGCTTGCCTGTTCGGAGTGTCTGCACCGCAGCAACTGCTGCTGTTGCGTTTTTCCAAAGGCGGGGAAATGATGGGGGCGGCCTTGGTACAGGTAGCCTTCAATTTAGGTAACGCCGTAGGGGCGTACTGTGGCGGACTTCCCATCACATACGGCCTGCCTTACAATTACCCTGCTTTAGTCGGCGCCGGTTTTGTAGTTATCGGCGTGATTTCCACCGCCACGTTCTGCAAGAAATATCAAACGGCAAACGCTGGTATCTAATTATGCCAATCTATCGAACAGTACGGGAATCACTTGAAACGGCGAATCACTTCCACGAAGTCTTTCCCGTACTTTTCTTTTTTAAACTCACCGATGCCGCTGACCGTACCGAATGCCTCCACTGTTTGCGGACGAGCCTCACAAAGATTCTGCAACACCTTGTCGGACATGACGATATAGGGCGGAAAACCTTGTGCATCGGCCAAACGTTTGCGTAAAGCCCGCAAAGCCTCGAACAGTTCCCGGCTGCCTGCCGCCAACGGAGCCGCTGCCGGACGACCACCCGTAAACAAGACGGGAGCCGCAACCGGACGAAGGGATTTGCGTCCGCGCTTCTGCGGCTTCTCCTCCCTGCGGATAACGGCCAATTCCACTTTCCTACCTTTATATAAGACCTGCCTGCCGCTTTCGGTCAACTTCAGGTGGTTACCTTCTTCGTAAGCTATCTCGAACAGACCGTTCTGCAACATCTGCATCAGGTAGTCCTGCCAATCGCGCGGCGGCACATCGCGCCCCACCCCGAAAGTCTTCAGCGTTTCAAAATGGCCCTTCGTCACCTCCGGACTGAAATTGCCGCGCAGGATGTCCGTAAGCGTCCGGGCACTGACCTGCTCATCCGCCCGCACGATGGCACTCAAGGCTTTCTGGGCCAATATCGTACCGTCGAACCGTTGCGGAGGGTTCTTACACACATCGCAATTTCCGCAATCCCCGTCGGTATGTTCCCCGAAATAATTCAGCAAGATGCGACGACGGCACACGTCGGATTCCGCATATTCCTGCATCCGGCGCAGCTTCTCCATGTTGATTTCCCGCTGCCCGCTCTCTTGGGCAAACTTGGACAACTGCACCAAATCGCCCAATGAATAAAACAATACCGTTTCCGCCGGAAGACCATCGCGACCGGCACGTCCGATTTCCTGGTAAAATCCTTCGATGCTTTTCGGCAAATTATAATGAATCACAAAACGGACATTGGATTTGTCTATGCCCATACCGAACGCCACCGTGGCACACACCACCTGCACACGGTCGTGGATAAAATCATCCTGTGCCCTCTCGCGCTCTTCAGTCGGAAGCCCGGCATGGTAGGCCACGGCTGCTATATCATGCCCACGAAGCATCTCCGCCACACTTTCGGTGGTCTTCTTGCTCAGGCAATATATGATTCCGCAATCGTCGGGATGCCGGGCGACAAGTTCCAATATGGCACGGTCCTTGTCTTTCTTTTGATACCCGCGTTTCACGTCAAGACTGAGGTTCGGACGGTCGAAAGAAGAAATGAACACGACCGGGTCGGACAAAGCCAACTGCTTCTGTATATCCTCCCGGGTCAAACGGTCGGCCGTAGCGGTCAAGGCCACTATCGGCACATCGGGAAACGTCTGCCTCAACAATCCCAGTTGGGCATACTCCGGCCGGAAATCATGCCCCCATTGCGAGATACAGTGCGCTTCGTCCACTGCAAACAAGGACACTTTCATGTCCCTTATCAGATAAGGAAGCTCCAACATCAGGCGTTCGGGCGAAATATACAACAGTTTCAACTCCCCTCTCAGACAGGCCGCACGCACCCTGGCACTCTCTGCCTCGTCGTTCAAGCTGTTCAGTGCCGCCGCCGGCACTCCATTGGCCCGCAGTCCCTCCACTTGGTCTTTCATCAAGGATATCAAAGGAGATATCACGACTGTCGTCCCTTCCCTCATCAACGCAGGAACCTGATAACACAAGCTCTTCCCGCCACCGGTAGGCATGAGCACCACGACATCATGTCCGGCCAGAATATTCCCGATGATGTCCTCCTGTAAAGGACGGAAGGAGTCAAAGCCAAAATACCGTTTTAATATATTCTGCATAATTATTCACTACCTATTTTGTGAAAAACACCACAAAGATACGTCTTTTTTGCATCTTTTAATTGAATAGGCTTGTACAAGAAATAAAAAAACGCGATTTTTGCATACAAATGTACAATCAATAAAGAATAATCATATCCGACGAAGGGGCAAAAGAAGGGCTGATTATTTTTAATAAAAACAATCCGAAGTATGGGAAAGTATAATTTAACAGAAAAGAAAGAGAAGAATGCTGCCTATCGTTCGCTGGTAAGAGCCGAACTGGTAGACGAGTTGTATGAGAAAATCCTGAAAGTGTTCGTGGTGGACAAGAAGTATCGCGACCCAAGTTATTCTGCCAAGAAACTGGCCGAAGAGTTGAATACAAACACGCGTTACATCAGTGCCGTGGTCAATATCCGCTTCCATCAGAATTACTCCAGCCTGGTCAATGAGTACCGCATCAAAGACGCCCAGTATCTCCTGACGGACAAAAGATACATGGACAAGACGATGGAGGAAATTTCGGCTATGGTGGGATTTGCCAACCGTCAGTCCTTCTACGCGGCATTTTATAAAATCTTAGGTGTTACTCCGCGCGGTTACCGCATGGAACATCTCGCCAAAGAAAAGGAAACGGCCAAGGCTTGACCAAACATGAACCAAATATGAAGGGATACATCTATCGGATATATCCCTTTTTTTCATTCATATACTCACATGCAAACAGAAACTTTTTCCTATAATGACGAGCAATTTGCAGATTTGCAGATGCTCCGTTACCGGGTGGACGGGTTCGACCGGCTGTCCATCGCCCGGAAAAAACTGATATATTATCTGTCCGAAGCGGCACTGACTGGCCGTGACATCCTTTGGGACCAGAACGGAAAATACAACCTGCGGATACGGAAAACGTTGGAGACCCTCTACACCGACTATCCCGGCGACCGGGACAGCAAGGACTTCCGGGCACTCGCCGTCTACCTGAAACGCGTATGGTTCGCCAACGGCATACACCACCATTACGGCTGCGAGAAGTTCAAACCGGAATTCAGCGAGGCCTTCTTCCGGGAAGCCGTGCGGAACGTCCCTGCGGACAAGCTTCCGCTCGAAGAAGGACAGACGGCCGAGGAACTTTGCGACCTGCTCGCGCCCGTCATCTTCGACCCGGAAGTCATGCCCAAGCGTGTCAACCAGGCAAACGGGGACGACTTGGTCCGGACTTCCGCCTGTAACTATTACGGCGACGGGGTGACCCAGACGGAAGCGGAAACCTTCTACAACGCGATGAAGCAGGAGGGCGACCCGCACCCTGTCATGTACGGCATGAACAGCCGGCTGGTAAAGGCCGACGGGAATTTGCAGGAAAAAGTGTGGAAGTCGGGAGGCTTATACGGTGCGGCCATCGACCGCATCATCTATTGGCTGGAAAAAGCCACCGGCGTGGCAGAAAACGGGAAACAGGCCGAGGTGCTCCGCAAACTCATCGAATTTTACCGCACCGGCGACCTGAAGACATTCGACGAATACACCATCCTGTGGGTACAGGAGACCGAGGCGATGGTGGACTTCACCAACGGTTTCACGGAAACCTACGGCGACCCGTTGGGACTGAAAGCCAGTTGGGAAGGATACGCTAACTTCAAGGACTTGGAAGCCACGGCGCGTACGGAAAAGCTGAGCGCCAACGCCCAATGGTTTGAAGACCACTCTCCCGTGGACGACCGTTTCAAGAAAGCGGAATGCCGGGGGGTGTCGGCCAAGGTCATCAAGGCGGCCATCCTCGGAGGCGACCTCTATCCGGCCTCGGCCATCGGCATCAACCTGCCCAACTCCAACTGGGTGCGGGCGGAATACGGCAGCAAAAGCGTGACCATCGGTAACCTGACAGACGCTTACAACAAGGCGGCGCACGGTAACGGTTTCTTGCAGGAGTTCGTCATCGACGACGAAACGCTCCGGCTGCTCGACCGTTACCAGGATACCTGCGACGACCTGCATACCGACCTGCACGAATGTCTCGGACATGGAAGCGGCAAACTCCTGCCGGGCGTGGATCCGGATGCCCTGAAAGCCTACGGGGCGACCATCGAAGAAGCACGGGCCGACTTGTTCGGACTATATTACCTGGCCGACGCCAAACTGGTCGAATTAGGACTGACACCCGATGCCGAAGCCTACAAGGCACAATATTACGGCTACATGATGAACGGGCTGCTGACCCAAATGGTACGTATCGAACCGGGACGGGACATCGAAGAAGCCCACATGCGCAACCGCGCCCTCATCGCCCGGTGGGCCTTCGGGCATGGCCGGGAAGAAGGGGTGACCGAACTTGTAAAACGTGACGGGAAAACATACGTCCGCATCCGCGACTATGAGAGGCTCCGCGAGTTGTTCGGCCTTTTGCTCCGCGAGATACAGCGCATCAAAAGCGAAGGCGACTACGAAGCGGCACGCGACTTGGTGGAACGGTACGGCGTGAAAACCGACCCGGCCCTGCACGCGGAAATCCTGCAACGCTACCGGGCATTGCACCTCTCGCCCTACAAAGGCTTTATCAATCCGGTATACACACCGGTCTACGACGAACAAAAGGAAATCACCGACATCAGGGTGGAATACGGCGAAGCCTACGACGCACAAATGTTGCGCTACAGCCGGGACTATGCCACCCTGCCTTACTGTAACGAATAATGGACATACCCGCAACCATCCGAAAGATAAAAACAGAGCTGCGCCTCGCCATGAACGGCGTGGCTTCTGCCTACATGCGTGAAAACGGCATGAACTACAAACTGAACTTCGGGGTGGAACTTCCCCGGCTCCGCGCCATCGCCGCCGAGTTCCCCGCAGACCACGACCTGGCCCAGGCCTTGTGGAAAGAAGACATCCGGGAATGCAAGCTGCTGGCTGCCATGCTCCAGCCCACCGACACGTTCTATCCCGAAATCGCCGACATTTGGGTGGAATCCATGCCCAATGCGGAAATCGCACAGCATACCGTGCAGAACCTCTTCTGCCGACTGCCCTACGCCTCGCAGAAAGCGTACGAATGGATAGCTTCGGAAGACGAGATGTTCCAGCAATGCGGCTACCTGATTCTGGCACGCCTGTTCATGCAGGGACTCCGTCCCAACGAACGCTCGGCCGACGAGTTTCTCGACCAAGCCCGCACGGCCCTGCACGCGTCCCTCCCCGTGCGCCGCGCCGCCGTCTCGGCCTTACAGAAATACCAGACACTGGACGAAGCGGCACGAGAGGCCGGGGAAAAGGTTCTCCGGGAAACCGGAATCTGAACTTTCCACAAAAATAGAGCGCGCATCGTTCTGATTTTAAAGAAAAAAAGATTAACTTTGCGCGGTTTGGTAAAACAAAAGCTTTTATAGGAATATGAAAAAAGGAAAAGTTGACGCCCTGTTAGGCATCGTTTTCGGAGACGAAGGCAAAGGAAAAGTGGTAGACGTGTTTACCCCGGAATATGACGTGGTGGCCCGCTTCGCAGGCGGCCCGAACGCCGGACACACCATCATTTTCGAAGGCCAGAAGTTCGTACTCCGCTCCATCCCCTCGGGCATCTTCGCAAAAGACAAAGTGAACATCATCGGTAACGGTTGCGTCATCGCTCCGGACTTGTTCATGGCCGAAGCCAAGGAACTGGAGGCCGCAGGATACGACCTGAAAGAACGTCTGCACATCAGCAAGCGCGCCCACCTGATCCTGCCTACCCACCGTGTCCTGGACCGTGCTTACGAAGCCGCCAAAGGCAAGGCCAAAGTAGGCACCACCGGCAAAGGAATCGGCCCCACTTACAGCGACAAAGCCGCACGCATCGGCTTGCGCGTGGGTGACATCCTCGACCGCTTTGACGAAAAATATGCGGCTCTGAAAGCCCGCCACAAGCAGATACTGAAAGACTTACACTATACGGACTACGACATCACGGACGAAGAAAAACTCTGGTTGGAGGGCGTGGAATACTTGCGCGGCTTCCATCTGACAGACACGGAAATCGAAATCAACCGTTACCTGAAAGAAGGCAAGAACGTGTTGGCCGAAGGCGCTCAAGGCACCATGCTCGACATCGACCACGGCACCTATCCTTTCGTCAGTTCTTCCAATACCACCAGCGGAGGCGTATGCACGGGACTGGGCGTAGGTCCGACGGACATCCGCGAAGTGTTCGGTATTTTTAAGGCATACAGCACACGCGTAGGCTCGGGACCGTTCCCCGTAGAGCTGTTCGACGAGACAGGCGACACGCTCCGCGAAGTAGGACACGAATACGGTGCCGTAACGGGACGCAACCGTCGTTGCGGCTGGGTGGATTTGGTGGCATTGAAATATGCCATCATGATCAACGGCGTGACGCAGCTCATCATGATGAAAAGCGACGTGCTTGACGGGTTCGATACCATCAAGGCATGCGTGGCCTATAAGAAAGACGGTGTGGTGATGGAAGACATGCCCTTCGAGACGGAAGGCTGCGAAGCCGTCTACAAGGAACTTCCGGGTTGGAAGGAAGACTTGTCGCACATGACGGACGAGAGCCAGTTCCCGCAAGCTTTCAAGGACTATATCCGTTTCCTCGAAACGGAACTGGAGACTCCGATTACGATTCTGTCCGTAGGTCCCGACCGCGCACAGACCATCGTACGCAAAAAATAAAATCTGTTTCATAAGCAAATGCCTGAGCCAGCCCCTTAAGGCTCGGGCACAGCCCCGTCCTTTCGGCCTTTCCCGCCTATAGGACGGGGCTTCTTTCTGTACTCGGTGCGCTCTTTCCACCCGCACCCCGCAAAAGTTCGGACAAAAAAACAGAATGTTTTTGTCGGCACAGACTTCTTTTGTCCTTATGTTCTTCTGTCTAAAAAAACCGGCTTCAAACCCGCCCCGGCCCTTGCTCGTTCGATTCCAACACCGTGCTTCTCCTGACAAAATGTAAGCAATGCTTCCGTTTCAAGGGTAACAAAATTAGAAATCCACGCGCACTCCATGTATTTTTCGCCTCCATTTATTTACATAAAAACACATTTGAGGCTTAGTTTTAATGGTTTTTCACGCCAAAGGCGTTCCAATCTCAAGAGAATGATTTTTCGTTCGGCTGAAAAAACATTTTTTTTCTCCGGTTGTCGTGGCAAAGTTCTCCGTACAATGGCGAAACAGCCATCTGAAAACGAAATGAAAACATGCTGAAACGAGCGGTTTTCTCTCTATTTGAAGGACCGACGTTGTCAAAATCCGAAAGGCCGCATGTCAGGCAAACAGCCCCTTATGCTTACACACGTTCCGGACATCTGCGCCGAACCGGCTTTCCGTCCGTTCAGAAAGGCAGCCACATACGTGGAACAAGCGATCAAAACGTCACAGGGCATCCTTCGCAAGACTCGCATATTTCCATCAGCGTCCACCCTCGGACCGAAATAACGCATTCTCGCAAGGGGTACTTTGACATTCTGACAAAAATGGGATCTTAGCCTGGATTTAAGAACCGTTTGCTTCTTGCATCGGAAAAATCCATTAAATTTGCAATATTCAAAAAATACATTCAACCCATGAAAAAACAGAACAGCATTATTTTTTGCCTGCTCATGGCCTTTCTTACGGCCTGCACCCCAAGTAAAAAAGAACCGGAATTGGACTTCGCACAGACCTTGCACTTCTCGGAAAACAAGTGCCACTTCATAGCCGAAGAGGTGGACTCAGTAAGCTACCTCCCCCTGCAATCCACCGCAAAATCGGTATTAAGCTCCATAGACAAAATGTATTTCAGGAACGGCCTGATTTATATCGCTGACATACGGAACCGTAAAATCGTGGTTTTCAAGACGGACGGAACGGTGGCTTTCGTCATCGACCGCTTCGGGCATGGCGAAGGGGAATATCAGGACTTCGGGTGCTTCACGGTGGATGAAGACTACATTTACGTGATAGACAATACCCGCCGCGCGGTTCTCCTCTACGAAAGCCGCACAGGGGCTTACAAAGCCCGGAAGCCCTTGACCGTCACGGCATGGGACGTCGAGGCGACGGCCAACGGAGAGTTCCTGTTGGCGTTCGTCCCGATGAAGGGAGGCCGGTTGAAAGAGGAGCAGCAGCCTTACCACATCTTTATCGCCGACAAGGATTTCCGTATCCGGAAAGGACTGTTGGAATACGACGAAACGTACAGTGCCCCGCTGGGACAACCGACATTTTTCACCACAGACGAAAACCACATTTATTTCTCTTCACTGTGGTTCGACGGCGTGACCGTTTTCGACATCGACAATCCCGAGAAATACACCCATATAGCGATAGAGTTTGAAAACAAGTTGACGGCGGAAGAACGTGCCGACCACGACCGCTTCATCCTCAGCACGGCCAATTATCTGGCAGCCACACCGGTGTTCGTCCAAGGGTACATCGCTTTCCTCATCACTGGCCCGGAATATTCCTCACCTTACTTGTACGACTGCCGGAAAAACGTGTTCTGCCGCAACAACGAGGACGACTGCCGCAACGTTTTCTTGGGAGCCATTGCCAGCCACGATGGGATGTTCGTAAGCTCCATTTCCGATTACGACACTTATGCGGGAATGGTGGAATGCGGCTTCCGGAAAGCCGGACAAGCCATAGAGGAAGCCTTAAAAGAGGGCGACACGGTGCTTATTCTTTACCGTATGAGAGCTTGACGGGCATGCCCCGTCATGGTTACCGCAACCATTATAGAAACAGAAAAAACAGTTAATTTATGAAATCCATTCTATTTCCAAAGCGGTTCATTATACCATAACTTTGGAAATCCCATCGCAGCAGCATCAACAATAGAGTATTCTGACAAGAGTACTTTCAAATTCTTTTTGAAGCCATTGTCGGGGCAAATTGCATCCAACAGATAAGCCATACAACATAATTGAGCATATAGCTTTTCCTGTGGTATAGCCTTGTCTTGAATCCAAGGATTTTGTAGTTTCTTAGGTAGTTGTGGCTTCCATGGATATTTCCTGTTCCATATACGGGCATGGTGTGCTATGCAATTACGCAACACAGACAAACTTTTTATCCAACTTTCAAGATATAAGTGCTGGGGTAAACCAAGTTCTCTTGCAATCTGCTTCTTAAGGTTGTTATCTGCCAAATTGCAATATAGCTTTGAGAGCGTTCCGAAAGATGACACTTCCAAAGTTTTCCACGCAGGTGGATAGGGTGGGTTATCGTACTTGGCAAAATGTTCAATCAAAAAATCTTCTTTTGAGCGTTTCAGTTCTTCCTCTATATTGGAGAGGCATTTAGAAAAGATTGTTGTGTTGGAGAACAATGATTTATCAGCAAACCAAAATGCACCACAGTTTGATGATACTATTTGGATAACTTTAGTGCGGAGAGCTATCTCGATGCTTTGTATCGCTGAAAAAATGAGGGTACGCAATTCTTTGTCAAAATTATACAAGGTTACTACGTTCTCAAACTTACTTTTAGGCTTAAATACATGGTTCACTTTATCGCTTTCCATAGGTTTCCAATAATTAGCCAAACGAAAATAACTAATGATTTTCAAGCATTCAACTGCCGCTTGCTCATCATCAAACAGAAGTCCCCTGTTTTTCAACATTTCCATTTGGTCGACAATACTTATGAGCTGCTTAGTATATGTTTCCATAGGTGTATAAAAAATAAGTTCCGCCCTGGTACGCATTGTAAAGAGGCGTGGCGGAAATTGTTATTGCAAAGATAATGTTTTTTCTGCCGTACTGCAAACATTTCGATGTTTTTCTATAAAAACAAAAAATTAGTACCTTTGCGATGAAACGAAATAAAGCAAAACTCATCTCAGTTCGTGCCGCATGGAAGCCACATCTTCGGGATTAGCTCCTAACTCCATGGCTTTGTCCAAATCGGCACGGGCTTCTTTCTTCCGCTTCGTCTCGATATAGAGCGCGGCACGGTTGAGCAAATAATCGATATTCTTCGGTTCCAAAGAAATCGCTTTCGTGAAATCCGCCTCGGCCGCTTCGTATTGCTTGCGCGTCTGTTCCAAACCGGCACGGACAGCATACAGGATGGCATGGTCCGGAGCGGCGGCCACCATGGCATTGATCTGCTCCATGGCCTCCCGCGGACGGTTGTCTTTCTCATTCAACAGCACCAGGCCGATACGAGCCTCTTCGTGTGCCGGATTCAGTTTGAGTAAAGCCTCGTAATCCGTACGCGCTTTCTTGTAGAGCCGTTGCTCGGTATAGATATACGCACGCATGAAAAGTGCTTCCTGCTCGTCAGCCTTCCAGTCCAACACATCGCTATAATCCACCAAAGCCTTCTCCTTGTTGCCTAACTGCATGTAGAGCTTGGCCCGGGCCATACGCAGCGGCAGGACATGGGGAGCCACGTTCAGCCCCATGGTGTAACTCTCCAAGGCTTTTTCCAACTTTCCGCGATGCTCCTGCATACGGCCTATCTGGTAGTATATCATTGCATTGGAACGTTGGGCTGGCTCCACACGCATCGCCTCGCGAAAAAGCCTCTCCGCCACTTCCGTACTGTCCGTGGACATTGCGTCCAAGGCTTTCCGTACATATTCCTTATATGACTGCGCCTGTGTAGCTATCGTCACCAGACATAAACTCGCTATGAATATCCATTTTTTCATCTTACCCTCCTTTTTTGGTCCATAAAGAATCGTTACGTGCAATCAAGGTGCATTCCTTACGCAAATATAGGTATTAAAAAAGATTCCGCCTCATATTTGCCACGAAATAGACTAAAAACAGTCACTTCTCATAAGAAAAAGGACTGCCGACATACCATTTTCCGGCATATCGACAGTCCTTCTTTGTTCGTAATATTCAGAGAATCCGACCTATTGAGGCCGAAGCCTCCGATATCAGGCTTTCTTGATATAATCCACAATCCACTGCCCGACTTCCGTCGTTCCGTAACGCTCCCCGCCTTCCACTTGGATTTCCGGCGTACGCACATTGGCATCCAAAGAAGCATTCACAGCCTTGCGTATCAATGCGCCTTCTTCCTTCAAATCAAAGTACTCGAACAGCATGGCCACGGAAAGAATCTGGGCCAAAGGATTGGCTATGTTCAGTCCCTTGGCTTGCGGCCAAGAACCATGAATAGGTTCAAACACAGGCGTATGCTCACCCGTAGAAGCCGACGGCAACAAGCCCATGGAACCGGTAATACAAGAGCCTTCGTCGGTCAGGATGTCGCCGAAAGTATTCTCCGTCACCATTACATCAAAGAAACGCGGGTCTTGAATCATACGCATGGCGGCATTGTCCACAAACATATAATCGGTCTCCACTTCAGGATACTGCGGAGCCATCTCCTTGGCTACCTGACGCCACAATCGGCTCGATGCCAATACATTGGCTTTGTCCACCACCGTCAGGTGCTTGCGGCGACGCATCGCATATTCATACGCCACACGGAGGATACGTTCGATTTCCGGACGTGTATAAGCGTTCGTATCGTATGCCTTGTCATCATCTTGGTACTTCTCTCCGAAATACATGCCGCCGGTCAGTTCGCGGATACAAATGAAGTCTGCACCGCGCACTAACTCGTCCTTCAATGGCGACTTGTGAATCAAACAATCAAAAGTCTCCACCGGACGGATATTGGCAAACAAACCTAACTTCTTGCGCATGGCCAGAAGTCCTTGTTCGGGGCGTACCTTGGCCGTGGGGTCATTGTCGAACTTAGGGTCTCCCACGGCAGAAAACAACACGGCATCGGCATCCATGCAAACTTTAAACGTTTCCTCGGGGAACGGGTCGCCTACTTTGTCAATGGCTTCCGCACCGCAAAGTGCATATTGATAACTTGCGTGATGGCCGAACTTCTCGCATACGGCATTCATCACTGCGACTCCTTGTTCCGAAATCTCGGGGCCTATGCCGTCGCCCGGCAATACGGCAATCTTTAAATCCATAATATTCAGTTTATATTCGTTATTTCAATCATCAAACATGACTCTCCAAGTCCTTATAATCTCCCTCGATGAGGTTCAGCAACTTCACTGTGGCCTTGATGGCGGCTTCCGTCTGGTCGGCATCCAGACCGCGCGTACGATATACCTTCCCGTTCCAGTTCCACGTAATGACGGCCTGTACCAAAGCATCCGTCCGACCACCCGGCGGGATGCTCACACTGTAATTGGCCAGCCACGGGAACTTCCGCGAAAGGCGGTTCTTATAAATATGGCGGGCGGCCCGCATGAATGCATCGAACTGGCCATCGCCGGAAGCATTCTCTTCGTACGCCTCCCCGTTGATTTCCAACTTTACCTGCGCCATCGGTTTCAGGCCGTACGCCGTGGTGACCATATAACTCAACAGCCGGACATGCTCCTCCACGGTATCATGCTTCAGCACGTCGGACACGATATAAGGCAAGTCCTCCTGCGTCACCAACTCTTTCTTGTCGCCCAACTCAATGATACGTTCCGTCACTTTGCGGGTCTGCTCGGGCGACAATTCCAAACCCAATTCCTCCAAGTTCTTGAGGATATTGGCCTTCCCGCTGTTTTTGCCCAAGGCATACTCCCGCTTACGGCCGAAACGTTCGGGCAAAAGGTCGTTGCAATAAAGGTTGGCCTTGTTGTCCCCGTCGGCATGCACACCGGCCACCTGTGTAAAAACACTCTCGCCCGTAATCGGACGGTTGGGCGGAATAGGGATGCCGGAATAGCTTTCCACCATCCGGCTCACTTCGTTCAACCGGCTCTCGTCGATGCCGGTCTGTGCATTGAACTGGTCTTTCAATATCGCCTGCACACTGGCCAACGGGGCATTCCCTGCCCGTTCGCCCAAGCCGTTGACCGAGGTATGGATACCCCGGCAACCGCCCAACACGGCAGCCAGCACGTTGGAAATGGCCAAGTCGTAATCGTTATGGGCATGGAAGTCGAAATGCACGCCCGGATAGCGTTTCACCATCTTGCGGATGTAACCCAACAAATCCAATGGATTCAGGATGCCCAACGTATCCGGCAACATGAAACGCCGGATTTTCGTATCTTTCAAAGCATCCATCAATGCAAAGACATAGTCCGGCGAATGCTTCATGCCATTGCTCCAGTCTTCCAGATAGACGTTTACGGCAATGCCCAATTCTTCGGCATAATCCAAAGAACGACGGATGTCGGCCACGTGCTGTTCCAACGTTTTCTTCAACTGGTTCGTACAATGGTTTTCCGAACCCTTACACAACAAATTGATGTTTTTACACCCGCAAGCATGAATCCAATCCAAAGAAGCGTGTCCGTCTACAAACCCCAAAACTTCCACCCGGTGGAGCCGCCCGGTCTGGCGCGCCCACTGGCAAATGCTACGCACTGCATCCACCTCCCCCTCGGATACCCGAGCCGAAGCCACCTCTATGCGATCCACGTTCAGGTCCTGCAACAGCGCACGGGCTATCATCAACTTTTCATGCGGCACGAAACTTACGCCACTGGTTTGTTCCCCGTCGCGCAAGGTCGTGTCCATGATTTCTATCTTCACAGGATTCGCTTTCATCCTCATCAGGCGTTACAACGCTCCCAATCCTCTATCTTTCCCTTGTTTTCCAACAGGAAGTCGATGTCGTCGAGCGCATTCATCAAACAATATTTCTTGTATCCGTTGATTTCGAACTTCTCACTGCGCCCCGTGGCTTTATTGGTCACCGTCTGGTTCGGCAAATCCACCTCTACCTGCATCTTCGGGTCGGCTTCGATGGAAGCAAACAATTCGGCCAGAAAATCCTCGCTAACCACCACAGGCAACACAAAGTTGTTCAATTCGTTGTTCTTGTGGATGTCGGCAAAGAAACTGCTGATAACGACCCGGAAACCGTAACCGGCTATCGCCCAA
>OGPX01000808.1_pt1 | contig 23363 bp, 25 predicted proteins | sample 1553101 | NCBI WGS metagenome assembly OGPX01 (sample SAMEA2579964, study PRJEB22360) | human gut metagenome | biome: human gut; feature: human-associated habitat; material: faeces | place: Denmark | collected 2008/2010
AGTTCGGTCTTCCTTTCAAAAACGCTAAAAAGAATCAATAAGCTATGGCAAAAGAGTCAATGAAGGCACGCGAGGTAAAACGCGTGAAACTCGCAAACCGCTATGCTCACAAGCGCGAGGAGATTGCTGCCAAGGTGAAGAGCGGTGAGATGGATCACGAGGAGGCATGGATCGCACTGTCGAAACTGCCCCGCAACTCGAATCCCATCCGCCAGCACAACCGCTGCAAGATCACGGGCCGTCCCAAAGGCTACATCCGCCTGTTCGGCATCAGCCGTATCCAGTTCCGCGAGATGGCTTCGAAGGGCCTGATTCCCGGCGTGAAGAAAGCAAGCTGGTAATATTTTCGGATGCCGGGAATCCCGGTATCCGAAAATCCGTTTTTCTGCCGGGATGCGAGGCCGGGGCCGCAGGGATGCGGCCGGCGCAGGAGGTGCGGATGTGCCGATCTGCGCGGCGGCGGAGAATCCCGGAAATGAGTCTGGATACTGAGGGCGTATGCCCGTGGGAAAAGGCTGGACAGGAGCAGTTCCTGTACCGGACGGTGAAATGCCGGGACGATGGTGCGGCCGCTGGGCTGCCTGCCGTTCCCTCTTTCCGAAGGAATCGGGGCTTATATGGGTGCAGAACCCGAGTAGTTACGTCGCAATGTCGAGGAAAGTGCCGCCGCAAGCGGTAACTTCTCGGCGGCGGGGCGGAAATCGAGGGGTTAGGCATTTGGTTACAAATTTCTCGACCGAAGGGCCGGGGAGGGGTATCGCCGATTGCGGCGGCTCTCTTCCGAAGGGTCATCGGCTGTAGTGCCGACCGGGGATTTGTACGGGTTATGTTAGCAACGCATCCGTGCTAACATTGTCCGTATTCCGGGGCCGGGGCCTAAAAACGCCGAAAACAGGGCGTTAGCTTGGTTTTTTGAGAAATTATACGTATATTTGCGCGCTTTATACCCCGGGCGTAACCCCCGTGCGAAGGGCGCGAAGGCGCTGGGAATGAGGCGCAAAACAACGAGACATCCGAGGCGGCGGTAAGCCTGTTAGGACTTTAAGGCGCTGAGGGACAAATAATTAACTTATTACTTTAATTTTTAACTTCTATTCGTTATGACTGATCCTATTGCGGACTTTCTGACCAGAATTAGAAACGCAGTGAAAGCCAACCACAAGGTGGTTGAAGCTCCTGGCTCAAAAATTAAGCAGGAAATCACTAAGATTCTTTACGAGCAGGGTTACATCCTCGCTTACAAATTCGACACCGACGAGAAAGGTCACCCGTCGATCAAAATCGCGCTCAAGTGGGACGCTGCCACCAAGGGCAACGCCATCAAAGACCTGAAGCGCGTGAGCCGTCCCGGTCTTCGCCAGTATGTCTCGGTGGGCGATATGCCCCGCGTGCTGAACGGCCTGGGCATCGCTATCCTGTCGACTTCGAAAGGCATCATGACCGACGCCAAGGCCCGCAAGGAAAACGTGGGCGGCGAGGTGCTGTGCTACATCTACTAACGGAAATTTTTAAACGCAAGAACAATGTCAAGAATTGGTAAATTACCTGTAAACCTGCCCGCCGGCGTTACCGTAGAGGTTTCGGCCGACAATGTGGTAAGCGTGAAAGGGCCACTCGGGACGCTGAGCCAGAAAGTTGACTCGGACATCAAGGTAGAGGTCGGCACGCACAAGGACGTTCACACGGGCAACGAGGCTCCCGCCGTGCTCGTATCGCGTCCTACCAACCAGCCCCGCCACCGTTCGCTGCACGGCCTGTACCGTGCGCTGATCAACAACATGGTCGTCGGTGTGTCGAAGGGTTATGAAATCAAACAGGAGCTCGTGGGCGTCGGTTTCAAGGCCGAAGTCAAGGGCCAGATCCTCGAAATGAGCCTCGGTTATTCGCACGATACGCATTTCATGCTTCCCAAGGAGGTTACCGCTACGGCCGTGACGGAGAAGAAGGGCAACCCGATCGTAACGCTGAAGAGCATGGACAAGCAGCTCGTCGGCCAGGTCGCTGCCAAGATCCGTTCGCTGCGCAAGCCGGAGCCGTACAAGGGCAAGGGTATCAAGTTCGTCGGCGAGCAGATCCGTCGCAAGGCCGGTAAATCAGCAGGTGCTAAATAGTAAATAGTCTGAAGTTATGTCATTGAACAAGATAGAAAGAAGAGAGAGGATCAAGATGCGTATCCGCAAGATCGTGAGTGGTACGCCCGAACAGCCTCGCATGACTGTATATCGTAGCAACAAGCAGATCTACGTGCAGTTTATTGATGACCTCGCAGGTGTGACCCTGGCCACGGCATCCTCGCTGGACAAGGAGGTGGCGGAAGCCGCCGCCGGCAAGAACAAGTGCGACGTGGCCGCCCTGGTGGGCAAACTGGCCGCCGAGCGTGCTGCCGCCAAAGGCATTTCGACCGTAGCGTTCGACCGCAACGGCTACCTGTATCACGGAAGAGTTAAACAGCTGGCCGAAGCAGCACGCGAAGGCGGTCTTAAATTCTAAGCGATTATGTCAAATACCAACATAAAGAAAGTACGCACCAGCGACCTCGAGCTTAAGGACAGACTCGTAAGCATTCAGCGTGTTACCAAGGTAACCAAGGGAGGTCGCACATTCAGTTTCTCGGCCATTGTCGTCGTAGGTAATGAGGACGGTGTCGTGGGCTACGGCCTGGGCAAGGCTTCGGAGGTTCAGTCGGCCATCGCCAAGGGCGTGGAGGACGCAAAGAAGAACCTGGTGAAGATCCCCGTTATCAACGGTACGATTCCCCATAAGCAGGAGCTCCGTTACGGTGGTTCGCTCGTCATGATCCGCCCGGCCGCCCCCGGTACGGGTATCATCGCCGGCGGTGCCATGCGTGCCGTGCTGGAGTCGGTGGGCGTGAAGAACGTGCTTGCCAAGAGCAAGGGTTCGTCGAACCCCCACAACCTGGTGAAGGCTACCATCGCCGCTCTCTGCGAGCTGCGCGACGCTCACAGCGTGGCACAGTTGCGCGGTATCTCGATGAATCAGGTGTTTAACGGTTAATTGGAAAGAAGACTATGGCAAGATTGAAAATTACTCAAGTTAAGAGCCGCATCGGCGCCACTGCACAGCAGCGCAAAAATCTCGATGCACTCGGTCTTCGCAAGATCCGTCAGAGCGTCGAGCATGAAGATTCGGTCATCATCAAGGGCATGCTGGAGCGTGTGAAGCACCTCGTAACGATCGAGGAGGTTAAATAATTGAAAATGTTTAAGAACTGATAAACGATGGAACTCAATAATCTCAAACCCGCAAAGGGATCAACGCATCACGATAAACGAATCGGCCGCGGTGCAGGTTCGGGACACGGTGGTACGGCAACGCGCGGTCACAAGGGTGCCCAGTCGCGTTCGGGTTATTCGCGTAAGTTAGGTTTCGAAGGCGGTCAGATGCCGTTGCAGCGTCGCCTGCCGAAGTTCGGCTTCACCAATCTGAAGAGAGTGGAATTCAAGCCGATCAACCTTTCGACGCTCGAAGAACTCGCAGCCAAGAAAAACCTGACGGAGGTGACGATCGACACGCTGGTAGCTGCCGGCTTCATCTCTTCGAACGACAAAGTGAAGATCCTGGGTAACGGTGCGATTACGAAAGCCCTCACGGTGAAGGCTCACGCTTTCTCGAAGAGTGCCGAAGCTGCGATTACGGCAGCCGGAGGCAACGTGGAAAAATTGTAATAACCCGCAAAACCCAATATTATGAATGGTTATGGTTATCTGATTGTTGGTATCGTCGTAGTTGCGATCATCGCGCTGCTGGCGACCAACAAGAAATTCGTAGAAACCCTCAAGAACATATACAAGATTGAGGAGCTCCGCAAGCGTATTCTCTATACGCTGGGTCTTCTGCTTGTGTATCGCTTGGGCTGTTTTGTGGTCATTCCGGGCATCAACCCCAACGCCCTGGGCGAGGGGTCGGCGCTTGCCAGTCAGTTGGAGGGCAACGGTCTTCTGGGCCTGTTGAACGTATTCTCCGGCGGTGCATTCGGCAATGCGGCGATTTTTGCACTCGGAGTGATGCCGTACATCACCGCTTCGATCATCATTCAGTTGATGGGCATCATGATTCCTTACTTCCAGAAGATGCAGAAAGAGGGTGAGAGCGGCCGCCGCAAAATGAATCAGTGGACGCGCATGCTGACGATCATCGTCCTGTTGATCCAAGGTCCTGCGTATATTACGAACCTGTACCGTCAGGTACCCGACGCATTCGTTTACGGAAACACATTCCTCTTCCTTGCGTATGCGACGATCATCCTGATCGCCGGCACCATGTTCATCATGTGGTTGGGCGAAAAGATCACCGACAAGGGTATCGGTAATGGTATTTCGCTGATTATCATGATCGGTATCGTGGCCCGTCTGCCGCACGCGTTGCTCGCCGAGATCAACGCCCGCTTCCAGACCTCCGACGGTAGCGCCATCATGCTGATCCTCGAACTGGTGTTGCTGTTCCTGGTCTTCATGGCTACGGTTGCCTTGGTACAGGCCGTTCGTAAGATCCCCGTTCAGTATGCGAAGCGTATTGTCGGAAACAAACAGTACGGAGGTGTACGCCAGTACATCCCCCTGAAGATGAATGCTGCGAACGTGATGCCTATCATCTTCGCGCAGGCGCTGATGTTTATTCCGATGTTGTTCGCCAATGTTGCGCCCGGTTTTGCTGCGGCATTCTCCGACATGCGCGGCTTCTGGTACAACCTTACGCTCGGCATCCTGGTAGTCGCCTTTACTTATTTCTACACGGCGATTATTATCAATCCTCAAATGATGGCTGACGATATGAAGCGCAACGGCGGCTTCATCCCGGGTGTAAAGCCGGGCAAGGCGACGGTGAACTATATCGATACCATCATGACGAGAATCACTCTTCCCGGTTCCATCTTCCTGGCTCTGGTGGCGATTCTGCCGGCGCTGGCCATGAAGTTCCTGAACATTCAGCAGGCGTTCGCCTATTTCTACGGAGGTACTTCGCTGCTGATTATGGTCGGTGTGATCCTCGACACTCTGAAGCAGATAGAGAGCTACCTGCTGATGCGTCACTATGACGGTCTGATGAAGACAGGACGCATTCAGGGCCGCTACTAATTGTTGTTCAAGAGAGTTCTGAAAGAATGATATACTTAAAAACTGAAGAAGAGATAGAGCTGCTCCGTGAGAACAATCTTCTCGTGAGCCGGACGCTGGCCGAGGTGGGTCGCCACATCGCACCGGGCGTTACGACCAAGGAGTTGGATACTCTCGCCGAGGATTTCATCCGTTCGCACGGAGCAGTTCCTGCTTTTCTCGGATACCAGGGATTCCCCGCTTCGCTGTGTATTTCGATCAACGAAGAGGTGGTGCACGGTATTCCGTCATCCAAGAGAGTTCTCCGTGAGGGAGACATCGTATCGGTGGATTGCGGTACGTTTATGAAGGGGTTTGTTGGTGATTCGGCTTATACGTTCGCCGTGGGAGAAGTTGCCGAGGAAGTACGGCAACTGATGGAAGTCACCAAAGAGGCTCTTCGCAAAGGTACGGCACAGGCCAAGGCTGGAAATCGCGTAGGCGACATTTCCGCGGCTGTGCAGGAGTATGCCGAAAGTTTCGGCTACGGCGTTGTCCGGGAGTTGGAGGGACACGGTCTGGGGCGTAAGATGCACGAGGCCCCGGGTGTTCCGAACTACGGCGCACGCGGCAGAGGACCGCTTCTCAAACAGGGAATGGTCATCTGTATTGAACCCATGATCAACATGGGCACCAAGGCGGTGGTTTTCGAACGGGACGGTTGGACGGTTACGACCCGCGACCGCAAGCCGGCGGCTCACTTCGAGTACGCGGTGGCGGTGGGCAAGGACGGACCGGACGTTCTGACGGATTTCAGTATTATCGAACAGGCAATAAATAAGTAAGACTCTATGGCAAAACAAACTGCGATCGAACGGGACGGTACGATCATCGAGGCGTTGTCCAACGCGATGTTCCGCGTGGAGTTGGATAACGGCCACGTGATCACGGCCCATATCTCCGGCAAGATGCGAATGCACTACATCAAGATTCTTCCCGGGGATAAAGTGAAAGTGGAGATGACGCCTTACGATTTGAGTAAGGGGCGTATCTCGTTTAGGTACAAATAACCATTAGATTGCTTGAAAACCATGAAAGTAAAAGCATCAATCAAAAAGAGAAGCGAGGATTGCAAGATCGTGAAGCGTAAAGGCAAACTTTATGTGATCTGCAAGAAGAATCCCAAGTTTAAAATGCGCCAAGGGTAATGTTTAAACGATTAATTAAAGAAAGAGAAATTTTATGGCACGTATAGTAGGTGTAGATTTACCAAAAAACAAACGCGGCGAGATCGGCCTGACGTATATCTACGGCATCGGTCGCTCGACCGCCCGCAAAATTCTCGACGAGGCCGGTATCAGCTACGACCTCAAGGTTCAGGATTGGTCGGATGAACAGGTCGGCGCAATTCGTTCGAAGATCGCGGATATGGGTATCAAGGTCGAGGGCGAATGCCGTTCGGTCGTACAGCTCAATATCAAACGTCTGATGGATATCGGCTGCTACCGGGGTATCCGCCACCGTCTGGGTCTTCCGGTTCGCGGTCAGAGCACCAAGAACAATGCCCGCACGCGTAAGGGCAAGAAGAAGACCGTCGCAAACAAGAAAAAGGCAACGAAGTAATAATTAGAGAGTTATGGCAAAGAAAACTGGAACAGTCAAGAAGAAGGTTGTTAAGGTCGGTGCCGTGGGTATGGCCTACGTACACTCTACTTTCAACAACGTGATCATCACCATCACCAACGAGGTCGGCGACGTAATCAGCTGGTCTTCGGCAGGTAAGATGGGTTTCCGCGGTTCGAAGAAAAATACTCCCTATGCAGCGCAGACGGCTTCTGCCGATTGTGCGAAGGTTGCTTACGACATGGGTTTGCGTAAGGTGAAAGTTTACGTGAAAGGTCCGGGTGCAGGCCGTGAGTCTGCCGTGCGTACCATCCACGGAGCCGGTCTGGAGGTAATGGAGATCATCGACGTTACTCCGATGCCGCACAACGGTTGCCGTGCTCCTAACCGCCGTCGTGTATAATTCGGCCGGCAGGTGTTACGTAAAAACTATTTTATCTGATTTTAAAAAGTTAATACAATGGGAAGATATATAGGACCTAAATCCAAGATCGCCAGAAAGTTCGGCGAAGCTATTTTCGGTGCGGACAGAGTTCTTGAGAAGCGGAATTTCCCTCCCGGACAGCACGGTCTTGCACGCAAGCGCAAAAAAGTATCGGAGTACGGCCAGCAGCTCAGCGAGAAGCAGAAGGCGAAGGCTACGTACGGTCTTCTGGAGAAACAGTTCTCCCGTACGTACGAGCAGGCTGCCCGTATGGGCGGTATCACGGGTGAGAACCTGCTGAAGCTGCTCGAATGCCGTCTGGACAATGTGGTATATCGTCTGGGCATCGCTCCGACGCGCGCCGCTGCCCGCCAGTTGGTGTCGCACTGCCACATCTGCGTAAACGGCAACGTGGTGAATATTCCGTCCTACTCGCTCAAAGTGGGCGACATCGTGTCGGTACGTGAAAAGTCGAAAAGTTTGGAAGTCATTGTCGGATCTCTGGCCGGCGGTTCGAAGAGCCGCTACGCTTGGCTCGAGTGGGACGGTGCGGCTATGGCCGGCAAGTTCCTGCAGCGTCCCGAGCGCGAGGAGATTCCCGAAAACATCAAGGAGCAGCTTATCGTCGAGTTGTATTCCAAGTAGTAATTAAACAACCAATTCAATATTATGGCAATATTAGCATTTCAGAAACCTGAAAAGGTTATCATGCTCGAATCCACTTCGTCGTTCGGAAAGTTCGAATTCCGACCGCTGGAGCCTGGGTTTGGTATGACCGTCGGTAACGCTTTGCGCCGTATCCTGCTCTCCTCGCTGGAGGGGTATGCGATTACGACCGTCAAGGTTGCCGGCGTGGACCATGAGTTTGCCGCTATCCCTGGAGTGATGGAAGGTATGATCGACATCATCCTGAATCTCAAGCAAGTTCGTTTTATCCGCACGGTTGACAACCAGGATGCCGAGAAGGTATCGGTCAATGTGGCGGGTGTAACGGAGCTGACGGCAGGATATATTTCGAACTACCTCTCGTTCTTCAAGGTATTGAATCCCGAATTGGTTATCTGTCATCTGGCACCCGGTACTAAAATGCAACTCACGCTCACCATCGGCAAAGGACGCGGTTACGTGCCTGCCGAGGAGAATACTCCCGCCGATTGTGAGTTCGGTACGCTTCCGATCGACTCGATTTTCACGCCCATCAAGAACGTGAAATATTCGATCGAGAACTACCGTGTCGAACAGAAAACCGACTACGAGAAGTTGAATTTGGAGATTACTACCGACGGATCAATTCACCCGACGGATGCTTTGAAGGAAGCAGCCAAGATTCTCATCCAACATTTCATGCTCTTCTCCGACGAGAAGATCACCGTGAATATGGAGGATACGAACGGTGCGGAGGAGTTCGACGAGGATATCCTGCACATGCGCCAACTCCTCAAGACGAAACTTTCGGATCAGGATCTGAGCGTTCGTGCTTTGAACTGTCTGAAAGCCGCCGATGTGGATACGGTGGGTGACCTGGTGAAACTCAATCGCAACGATCTGCTCAAATTCCGCAACTTCGGTAAGAAGTCGCTGACGGAGCTCGACGAGCTGCTCGCGTCGCTCAATCTGAAGTTCGGCATGGATGTATCTATCTACAAACTTGATAAAGACTAACTTAAATGAGACACAATAAGAATTTCAATCACCTGGGCAGACAGGCCGGCCACCGCAAGGCTATGTTGTCGAACATGGCGTCGTCGCTGATTCTGCACAAGCGTATCGAGACCACCGTTGCCAAGGCGAAGGCTGTGAAGCAGTTCGTGGAGCCGCTGGTGACCAAGTCGAAAGAGGACACGACCCATTCGCGTCGTATCGTATTCTCGTATTTGAAGCAGAAGGAGGCCGTGACGGAGCTGTTCCGCACGATCGCTCCGAAGATCGCCGAGCGTCCGGGCGGTTATACCCGCATCCTGAAGACCGGATTCCGGTTGGGCGATGCCGCCGATATGTGCATCATCGAATTTGTCGATTTCAACGAGGCTTACACGTTGGGTATTCTTCCGACGGCTGCCGAGGCGAAACCCAAGACCCGTCGCTCGCGCGGTAAGAAGGCTGCCGATGCTGCTGCCGAAGCAGTTCCGGCCACTGAAGGCGGCGAGGAGAAGAAAGCTGCGAAACCGGCTGCCAAGAAAGCTGCGGCCGGTGCGAAGAAAGTCGCTGCTCCGAAGGTTGCCAAGAAGACCAACGTGGGCAAGAAGATGTAATTCCGAATACGTTGGAAGAAAAAGGACGGTGTTTCGACATCGTCCTTTTTTTGTGGTGCCGTCGGACTTGAGTTCATATTTCCGGATCGTTCGGAAAATCCGAGGCGGCATAGATCTCTTTGCAGGCCGGTTCCGGTATGACTTTCCGTATTCTGGCTTATTGGTCAAAATAGCACATAAATCAGTAGCCCGTATTCTTTGTTTTTCGTGACGATACTCTTTGCTCTCGATTTCGTCCTGTTTCCGGTTCGGTTTGTTTTCGGAAGCACGGCGCTTTTGTCCGCCGAAGCTGATTCGGTTGCTTGGCATTCCCAGGGCTGTCGTTATTTTGGTTCGTAACGGTTTCACAACTTTAACCCGATCAGAATCGCCATAGTTTTTTCATTTATTCGGTTATTATTTTGGTTTGCACGGGATTTTATGGAGGGGGAGGAAATTTAACGACCTATGCCGCATTACTGCCAATGCCGAATCTTATACGGAGTGTTCGGCGGGCGGAGGGGTAAATCTGTGGCAAGGATGATTCCGGTTCTGTCGGTATTCGTTGCATCGGCAATGGTGGGACTTTACTTCAGGCTATTCCTTCATTATGTGGTGCTTTGCGAGGGGTGCGTTTTAGGATTGCACTGTCGATGAGGCGTATCGTATTGCTTGTACGAGTCGGCTGGCCGGACGATTTTCCACAAAAGAGGGATAGCGGACCGCATCGGGAGGAGGTGAAGACTTGCGGGCGCGGAAGCTCTTTGTTCAGTTTTTTTGAGGATGAATGGATAGATCGAGGATGAAAAAGCTGCGGATGAAATATTTCATCCGCAGCTTTCGTTAAAATTTAGTAACAAAAAGTTACGCTGTTAGATAATTTTTTCCAACTCGTTGAGCGTATTGCGGATTTCGTCGTCCGAAATTTCGTAATCCCGGAGTTTTCCGGCGAAATACTGTTCGTAGGCGTACAGGTCGATCTGTCCGTGTCCCGAGAGGTTGAAGAGGATCGTTTTGGAAACGCCTTCCTCCTTCGCCCGTTTCGCTTCGCGGATCGCCTGTGCGATGGCGTGAGCCGATTCCGGAGCCGGGATGATACCTTCCGTACGGGCGAAGAGAACGCCTGCGGCCAGAGTTTCCGTCTGCGGCACGGACTGGGCTTCGATGACCTTGTCTTTCAGCAGCTGGCTCACGATCGAACCGGCTCCGTGATAGCGCAGACCTCCGGCGTGAATGTCCGACGGGTGGAAGTTGTGGCCCAGCGTGTACATCGGGAGCAGCGGAGTGAAGCCTGCCACGTCGCCGAAGTCGTACTGGAACTCACCGCGCGTCAGTTTGGGACACGATTGGGGTTCGACGGCGATTACGCGGGTATTTTTACCTTTGGTCAGGTTATCGCGCAGGAACGAGAAGCTGATGCCGGCGAAGTTGCTGCCTCCTCCGAAGCAACCGATCACCACGTCCGGGTACTCCCCGAACAGCTCCATCTGTTTCACGGCCTCCTCGCCGATGATCGTCTGGTGCAACAGTACGTGGTTCAAAACAGAACCCAAACAGTAACGGGTATCCTGAGGATTTTGCAGCGCCATTTCTACGGCTTCGGAGATCGCCATGCCCAGACTGCCCGAATCGTTGGGGTTCTTTGCAAGGGCGGCCCGTCCGGCGGCTGTAATTTCGCTCGGCGAGGCATACACGTCTGCGCCCCAAGTGTTCATCATCAGCTTGCGGTAGGGTTTCTGGTTGAAGCTCACCTTGACCATGAAGACTTTCAGGTCGATGCCGAAGTGCTGCGTAGCCATCGACATCGCGGCTCCCCACTGTCCTGCTCCGGTTTCGGTGGTCAGATGGCGGATTCCCTGCTTGTAGTTGTAGTAAGCCTGCGGAATCGCGGTGTTGGTCTTGTGCGAGCCGACGGGCGATACGCTCTCGTTCTTGAAGTAGATCTTGGCCGGGGTGTCGAGAGCCTTTTCCAGGCCGTAGGCACGTACCAGCGGGGTAGAGCGGTAGATCTTGTATAGATCCTGCACCTCTTCCGGAATGTCGATGTAGCGTTCGGTGGACATCTCCTGTTTCATCAGCTCTTCGGCGAAGAGGGCGCTCATCTGTTCGAGCGTCACCGGCTCTTTGGTCGCCGGGTTCAGCGGCGGCAGCGGTCGGTTCTTCATGTCGCTGACGATGTTATACCATTGGGTCGGCATCTGGGATTCGGGTAGGATAATTTTTTTCGTTTTCATAATCGTTTGTTTTTATTATGATTGTAATTTTCGGTGTTGCGTGGAAGTTACGAAAAAAGCGTTGTCTGCTCGGCAAACAACGCTTTTGATATTTTTGACTGTATGGATCGGATTTTCTCGGCTTATTTCATACAAATACCAATGGACTCATTGTTTACCTCAAACAAAGAGCGCCACCACCAGTTCTGCGTCGAAAATCTTGTCATTTCTACTGTTCTTTGGATGCAAAAGTACGTGTTTTTTTTCACAATGCAACTTTTTTTGATTTTTTTTCAGCGAAAGATTTCGGATGAAATAAAAACAGACCGGATATTATCCGGTCTGTCAATACGTTGAGACGAAAATTATTTTTGCGGAAAACCTTTGCCGATAGCCAGGAAATCGGCGGCTTTCAGCGCCGCTCCGCCGATCAGTCCGCCGTCCACGTCCTCTTTGGCGAAGAGTTCCGGGGCGTTCGACGGCTTGCAGGAACCTCCATAGAGGATAGGAGTTTCATCGGCCGCCGCACCGAATTTCTCGCGCAGGATCGTGCGGATGTAGGCGTGGATTTCCTGTGCCTGCTCTGCCGTCGCGGTCTTGCCCGTGCCGATGGCCCAGACGGGCTCGTAGGCGATTACGGTCCGGGCGAACTGGGCCGGCGTGAGGTTGTAGATGACCTCTTCGATCTGTGTCTTTACTACGTCGAAGTGGCGGCCCGCTTCGCGTTCCTCGAGATTCTCGCCCACGCAGTAGATCGGTTGCAGACCGTTGGCGAATGCCTGCGCCATCTTTTTGTTGAGCGTCGCCGAGGTTTCGCCGTAGTACTGACGGCGTTCCGAGTGACCCAGGATGACGTAACGGCAGCCCAAGGCTGCGAGCATCGCGGCAGATACTTCGCCCGTATAGGCGCCTTTGTCTTCGGCCGCGCAGTTCTGGGCGCCGACTTCGATGTCCGAACCCCGAAGTGCCTCGATGACTCCGCCGAGGTGGGTGAAGGGCGGACATACGATGAAATTCACGCGGGAACAAACCTGGTTTCTGTCGGCCCGGATGTTTTCGGCCAATTCGACGCCTTCGGCGGGAAGCGTATTCATCTTCCAGTTGCCGGCAACGATTTTCTTTCTCATATTTTTGTTTTTAAGATAGATTAGACGATAGATGCAGGCGAGAACCGCTCCGGTCGCAGCAGCGGCCAGAAATCGCTGGTCCACGGGAACGACGTCGTCGGAGAGGCTGGCCAGCGTCGGGATGGCGACCAGCACGGGAAGTGCATAGTTCCAAAAGAGGAACCAGGGGCGCTGCCGTTGCCGCAACCGATGCCACACCTGCTGCCCGAGGCGGAGCCAGATCGTACCCAGCGCCAGCGTGCAAAGTGTGCGGAATACCCAGCCGGGTACGATGTCGCCGAGCCGGAGTCCCGCAGCGAGTACGCTTGCGGCGCAGATGCCTGAGAGCCAGATGTTTCTTCCCGATGTCATTACCTTCCGGAGTTTACTCCTGTTCGCACCATTTTTTAACCTCTTCCATCGAAGGAGCCTTCAGCCCCAGTTTGTTCTTTTTGTTAAAACCGCACAGGTCGTTGAAGAACTTGCCCGGAGAGAGCTTTTTGAGCGAATCGGCTGTCAGGTAGCCCATTTTCTGTATGACGGGAACCCACTCTTCGGGAATACCGAGGGCGGTGTATTTCTCGGCAGGATCGTTTACGGCCTTCTTTTCGGGGCGCATTTGCGGGAAGAAGAGCACGTCCTGGATCGAACTGTTGCCCGTCATGAACATCGTCAGGCGGTCGATACCGATACCCATGCCCGAACAGGTCGGCATACCGTATTCGAGGGCGCGGACGAAGTCCATATCGATGAACATAGCTTCGTCGTCGCCCTTCTCCGAGAGGCGCAACTGCTCCTGGAAGCGCTCCAACTGGTCGATCGGGTCGTTCAGCTCGGAGTAGGCGTTGCAGAGCTCCTTGCCGTTGACGAAGAGCTCGAAACGCTCCGTGAGGTCGGGATTCGACCGATGGCGCTTGCACAGGGGGGACATCTCGCACGGGTAGTCCATGATGAAGGTGGGCTGTATCAACTCCTCCTCGCAGTATTGGCCGAAGATGGCATCGATCAGCTTGCCCTTGCCCATGGTGTCGTCGATCTCGACTTCGAGGCGTTTGCAGGCTTCGCGGAGCTGCTCTTCGCTCTGCCCCGTGATGTCGTAGCCGGTCTTTTCGCGGATGGCGTCTGTCATCGTCAGGCGGCGGAACGGGGCTTTGAACGAAATCTCCCGGCCGTCGATCTGCACGGTCGTGGTCCCGTGCAGGGCCAGGGCGACCTTTTCGAGCATCCGTTCGGTGAACTCCATCATCCAGAGGTAGTCCTTGTAGGCTACGTAAATCTCCATAACGGTAAATTCGGGGTTGTGCGTGCGGTCCATGCCTTCGTTGCGGAAGTTCTTGCCGAATTCATACACGCCGTCGAAGCCTCCTACGATCAGCTTCTTGAGGTACAGCTCGCTGGCAATGCGCAGGTATTGGTCGATGTCGAGCGCGTTGTGGTGGGTAATGAACGGACGTGCCGCCGCACCGCCCGGAATAGGCTGCAGAATCGGGGTTTCGACTTCGACGTACCCGAACTGGTTGAAATATTCGCGCATCGTGGAGATGATCTTCGAACGCTTGATGAAAACCTCGCGTACGTGGGGATTCACGATCAGATCGACGTAGCGCTGGCGGTAACGGATTTCGGGGTCGGTGAAGGCGTCGAAGGTCTGTCCGTCCTTCTCTTTCACGACGGGCAGGGGGCGCAGCGATTTGGAGAGCAGGGTCAGCTTCTGGCAGTGTACCGACAGTTCGCCGGTGTTGGTGCGAAATGCGAAACCCTCGACTCCGACGATGTCGCCGATGTCGAGCAGCTTCTTGAACACCGTGTTGTAAAGCGTCGGATCTCCTTCGGGACAGATGTCGTCGCGCCGGATATAGACCTGGATGCGGCCCGTGTGGTCCTGCAGTTCGAAGAAGGAGGCGCTGCCCATGATGCGGCGCGACATGATGCGTCCGGCGATGCGGATGCCCTGGAAATTATTCTTCGCCGGATCGAAATTCTCGGCGATTTCGCGTGCCGTGGCCGTCACCTCGTAGCGGGCGGCGGGATAGGGGTCGATGCCGAGTTCCCGCAGTGCGGCGAGCGATTGGCGTCGTAACTGTTCCTGTTCACTGAGTTCGATGCTCATATTGAATGTTTTTGGGTGTTGATTTCGAGTTTGCAAAGATAAGAAAAGGAGGGCGATAAGCCAAACTTGACTTCGAACATCTGTCTTCGTCCGCTACGTTCGGCAAAGACCGTTTGCAGGCTGTGCTTCCGGTCGTCGAAAATTTTCGACTTCCTGTCTGCGTGCGGGGCGAAGTCCGCGAGTGTACCGCGCGTCCGCTGCGGTCGTCGGTCGGCTGAAATTGTCCGGGCCGCCTCCTATCTTCTACAAAGATAGTGAAAGCCCCGGGCAGTGCCAAATTTATTTGCGGTGGATCGGAGATTATTTTGTCCGGGGCGGATTTCCCGGCGAAACTGCGGAAAGGATGGGGCGTTTCGGCAAGTTATCTGCAGGGGCTTGCAGGACGGGCTGATACCGGGAAAAAACGATGCGGGATACTCTTTTTTCGGGCAATAATGTACTTTTTGCGAGGAATTATGTATGGAATGCGAGAAACGATAAGCTAAAAAGGCGTTATTTTTATCCTATCAATTCATTCAACCAAATTATTTTGCCTATGACCTCCAATTTTACTGCTTTTTTGCGGCCTTTTCGGGCTGCCTGTCTGTTTGTTCTGCTGACTGTGTGCTGCGGCGGGTGCAGCGACAGCGGTTCGGTGGACGAAACACCTCCGGCGGATCAGTTGGCTTTGTCGCCGTCGAGTCTTGTTTTCGACGAGCAGGATCCTGCAAAAAACGAGTTCACGGTCACTGTGACCGACGGACTGACCTGGGTGCTCCAGGTGAAGCCGTCGGCTGCCGGATGTAAGTTCAGTGCATCGTCCGGCCGGGGCAGCGGCTCTTTTCGGGTCGAACAGATGCCCGATGATAGCAGCATCGAAATCGAAGCGGTCCATACTTATAATAACGGTACGCAACTGAAGAGTAATTCGGTGCGGATAACCCGTGGAAAAGCCGTGCTCGAGCCGACCCTCGAACTTGCTCCCGAGAAACTGACGTTCGATCCCGACGACGCTTCGGCCAATACCGTTCAGGTGCGGTCGAATACCGTGTGGAGCGCCGTTGCGAGCGACGAAGGGCTGGTGTTTTCTCCGGCATCGGGCGAGAACGACGGGGTGATTACCGTTACGGCGGCTCCTGCGGGTAAAACATCCGTAATTACAGTGACCGCCGGCGAAGGCGAGCAGACCGTGACGCGGCAGGTCGAGATTACATGCGAGAACCAGATTCCCGTTCCGGAGGAGACGATTTATTACGACGACTTCGATCAGACGCCTTTTTCGGGATGGGCCGATGCGAGCGCCGCATGGCAGAATCCGACCGGTCCGGGGGCGGCAGGGGTGACCTATACCTCCGCCCGGACTCGTATCAATAACGATAATTTCGGATCGTCGGGCCGCTATCCGGGAGCTTCGGGTGCGAACTACGTCCGTATCTGGTTCGACAACGGTCCGTATTTCATCGTGAATGACATCGCGCTTACGCCCGACCAGGTCGATCTGACCCTCTCTTTGGGCGCTTCGTTCACGGCGGCCGACTGTCTGATCGAGTTGAGCGGCGACGGCTCCTATTGGCAGCGGATCGATTATACCGGATCGAGGGCTTATAATATCTGGGAACAGATCTCCGTCGATTTTACCCTGGCTGTTCCCGTACAGCGGCTCTTCATCCGCTTTACGCCGCAAGGTTCGCAGAGCTACGGCGTCAATTTCGACGACTTGAAGCTCACGACCGGGCCGGGCGGACAGACGGTCGATTTGGACGGCGGCGACTACCGGTTCCCCGAGCTGCCGTCCAATTGGACCGCTCCGACTTCGTCCCAGGCTGTCGTTTCGGGCGATTATGCCTTCTTTACGCATTGGACGCAGACCGTCAATACGCGGAAAACCGTGCGGAATTACTCCTATTGTTACGATACGCGGCGCCATAACCCGATTTGGGTCGCCTATCCGATGCATGCCTGCTACCGCGAGGGCGGCTTCGGACGTACGGATCCCGATCCGTGGACGGCGGATCCGTCGCTCGATGCGGCGTATCAGTCGAAGATTTACCGCAAGGACGGTCCCTCTGGTTCGGATCCCTATCAGTATTGGACGAGCAATACGATGGCTTATCTCCAGCGGTCGGGATATTGGGGGAAGGGACATCTCTGCATGTCGAGCGAACGCGGCGGTGCGAACCAGCAGATCAACATGCAGACGTTCTATCCGACCAACATCGCTCCGCAGCCGAGTGCCAAAGCCAGTACGTTCGGAACAGTCTGGGGGTATGTCGAGGCGCTCTTTGCCGGGACGCGGAACAGCGAAAACGATATTGTAGCCGACGACGGCGTGCAAAATATGAACATCGTTTCCGATACGCTTTTCGTGGTGGCGGGCTGTTACTACGAGCATGATTACTGGCAGGAGTACGACTCTTCGGACTCCAATCAGGCCGAGCCGGACCCGGCGCAGAAACTCTGTACGATGCCGACCCATCAGTTCAAGATGGCGTTGCGTACGAAGTCGGGCAGCACGGGTAAACGGATTCAGGAGTGCACCGCCGATGAATTGCAGGCCGTCGGTTTCTGGATCGAAACTTTTACTGAAAGTCCGGAAACCAGCGCACGTGCCGAATTGCGCCGCCTCGCCGTGCCGGTCAGCTTCATCGAGGAGAAGATGGGCATGACCTTCTTCCCCGATGTTCCCGAAGAGGTGAAGACACGGATCCCCGTGCCCGAAGAGTGGGGATTCTGAGTTTGGAGTGATAACTGTTTCGGGGAGGGACGCATTCTGCAAGGATGCGTCCCTCGTTTTTCGGATTTGAAACGGGTGAAACCCGGAAGTTTCGGAACCTGCCGGACGAGAAAATCGGGACGGGACGGACAAAACGGCAAAATATCGGTTATTTTTGCCCCGCTGAAAAAGTATGCGTCGGATGTACTATCCGCATCGGACGGTTCCTGAATCTCCTTTGCGGGGGGCGGATCGGATTCTGTCCGAACAGGGTGGCGCAGTTTTGCTCCGGAGCGATCCGATATGCGTTTGTGGCCGTCTCTTGCTGCGGCGAGGACGAACCCGCAGACAGGATCCGTGAGCGGCGGGGCTTTGCCCGGGCGACACCCGGTATTTTTCAGTATTGACTGCTTTGAGTAATTGACTATGCTGAAGAGAAACGAATGGACCCGCGGCCGTATCGCCCTGCGGGAGTGGCTGCCGGTTATCGTGCTGATGTGTTGTACTTTCGTGTTCAATACGTCGGAGTTTATTCCCATCGGCCTGTTGAGCGACATCGCGGCCGATTTCGGGATTACCGAGGCTCGGGCCGGATTGTTGATTACGGTCTATGCCTGGGTCGTGGCGCTGGTTTCGCTGCCGTTGATGCTCGCGGTAGCGAGGATGGAGTGTCGGCGGCTGATGCTCGGGGTGCTGGGGCTTTTCATTGCGAGCCACGTGTTGTCAGGACTTTCGTCTTCCTATGCGATGCTGATGGCTTCGCGGATCGGTGTGGCTTGTGCGCATGCGGTGTTCTGGTCGATCGTTTCGCCGCTGGCGGTCCGCGTCGCACCGAAGGGAGCGCAATCGGCTGCATTGGGATTGATTATCACGGGAACGTCGATTGCCATGATCGTCGGTCTGCCGCTGGGTCGCGTGATCGGACTTTACGTGGGATGGCGGACGACCTTCTTCTTCATTGCTGCGGTCGCGGCGGCCGTTTGGCTGTTTCTGGCGGCGATCTTTCCCCGGGTCCCGAGCCGCGACACCATTTCGCTGCGCAAGGTGCCCTCTCTGCTGGGAAACCCCGCTCTCGTGGGCCTCTATGTGCTTACCGTTCTCATGGTAACGGGCCACTATACGGGGTACAGTTACATCGAACCGTTCCTGGCACAGGTGGCCGGGCTGGACAACGACTGGATAACTTGGGTGCTGACGGCGTTCGGATTGGTGGGGATCGTCGGAAGCTTATGGTTTTCGCGCGATTATGAAAAACGTCCCTACGCCTTCATGCGGTTTGCCGTCGTGGGTATTGCGTTTTTCCTGCTGTTGCTGCGCCTTTCGGCTTTCGGGCACTTTCCGGTTGTCGCTCTGTGTATCTGCTGGGGGTTGGCCATTACGATTTTCAACCTGGTTTTTCAGTCGGAGATCATTCGTCTGGCTCCCGAGGCGACGGCGATCGCCATGTCCGTCTATTCGGGGATTTACAACGTCGGAATCGGTGCCGGGGCACTCGTAGGAGGATTCGTCTGTACGCACGCTTCGATTGCCCGGATCGGTTATGCCGGGGGTACGATCGCATTGTTGGCGGCGCTCTTTTGCTTGGTGCGGTTGGTGCCGTTATTGAAAAGGAGCCGGGGCTGATTTCGAACGAAGAACCGGAAACGCCCTGCCATCGGAGAGGTGGCAGGGCGCTGTGTCTTTCGGGGTGCCGACCGGAGCGGTCGGATCAGCGGTGCAAGCTGGTCGGGAGCTATTCAGCCTGTTGCTTCCCGCTCGGATCGAGGGGCTTGAAAAAGCCTCTTCCCGATTTTTTATAGAGCCAGAGCATGAAAAGACCCGTCAGGATGCCTACGCCGGTGCCGAGCAACAGATCGACGGGGAAGTGTTTGGCCAGGTAGATGCGCGAGTAGCAGATCAGCAGCGCTGCGGCGATCCCGAGCCATGTGAACCAGCGGCGGCGGGTGGCGGGGGGCGGCCATAACGCAACTGCGGACATGCTGCCGCGATCGTCGCGGCGTGGGAGGATACGGTGCCGTATTTCCCGGCGACGGCTCCGGCGGGAACGTGTACGAGGCTGTTCGGTGTGGGGAGCCCGGCATGCCGCCAGGCGAAGAGCGAGTCGGCCGGAATGTCGAGTCCTTCGAGGGCCGGAGAGAACATCGGGCGCCAGCGGGGAGGAAAATCGGCCCAAAGGTGTTTCAGGGGACCCGAGTGCTTGAAGATGCCGCAGAGCATGTCCGAGAGCACCAGGGCGAGAGCCAGCGCCGCGAGGAAAAGCAGCGTGTTGCGCCATCCGTAGCGCCGGCAGACCAGCCAGAGTATCAGCAGGTAAAAGGGAATCCAGATCGCCATGCCCGAGATGAGGGTCATGATCCGGTCCAGGCAGGGACCGCCGTCGAAATTGAGAGCCAGAAACAGGGATTCGTCGCAGGAGTGCATAGGTCGTTTAGAATTGGAAGTAGATGAAAGGCTGGATATCGCTCGACTTGACCTGCATCACCAGCCAGATGACGCACGCGGCCAGGAGAACCTGTACGACCGTCGGCAGGGAGGTGACGAATCGTTGCGCCCAGCGGTCGCAGCGGTCGGGAAGCATGTGCAGCAGGTAGCCGATGCCGACGAGCAGGAAGATGCCGGCATAACCTTCGAGCACCTGGGGGATGACCGAAGGATTGAAGTTCGTGAAAATTTGGTGGAGCATCAGCTGCACGGTTTTCATCGATTCGGCACGGAACATCAGCCATCCGAAGCAGACCAGATTGAAGGTGAAGAAAATGCCCGGAATACGCCAGAACCACCGCATTTCGGCTCCTGTGGCTTTGGAGCCGGGAACGACGCTCAGCCAGAGCTTGTGCAGGGCCAGCGCTATGCCGTGCAGCGCTCCCCAAAGGATGAAGCGCACGGCCGCCCCGTGCCACAGACCGCCGAGCAGCATGGTGACGAGCAGGTTGAAATAGGTGCGGATACGCCCCTTGCGGTTGCCGCCCAGCGAGATATAGAGATAATCGCGCAGCCACGTGGAGAGCGAGATGTGCCACCGGCGCCAGAATTCGGTGATCGTGGCCGATTTGTAGGGGGCGTCGAAGTTCTTCGGAAAGCGGAAGCCCAGCAGCAGGGCGATGCCGATGGCCATATCCGAGTAACCCGAGAAGTCGCAATAGATTTGCAGGGCGTAGCCGTAAATTCCCATCAGGCATTCGAACCCGGAGTAGAGCAGCGGCTCGTCGAAGATACGATCGACGAAGTTGAGTGAGATATAGTCCGAAATGACGGCTTTTTTGAATAAGCCGATGAGGATCAGGAATACGCCCATGCCGAACATTTCGCGCGTGACCCGCAGCGGATTTTGTCGGATCTGGGGAATGAAGTCTTTGGCCCGGACGATCGGGCCGGCTACCAGTTGTGGGAAGAACGAGAGATAGAACAGGTAATCGGCCCAGTTGTTTAGGGGTTTGAGTTGTCCCCGGCAGATGTCGATCGTATAGCTCATCGACTGGAATACGAAGAACGAAATACCGACCGGCAGGAAGATGTTCTGGAAGTTGAGGAACCCTTGTCCGAAGAGGTTGTTGGCGATTTCGATCAGGAAATTCGTGTACTTGAAATAGCCCAACATGCCCAGATTGACCAACACGCTCAATCCCACGAGCCAGTATTTCGCCCGTTGCGTCCGTACTTTGTAGATGGCATGGGCGATCCAGTAGTCGCTCACCGAAGCGAAGACGAGCAGCAGGAAGTAGATGCCGCTCGACTTGTAATAGAAGTAGAGCGAAAAGAGGATGACATAGACGATGCGGGCCATCGGAGCCCGGCGGGTGAATCCGTAGAAGAAGAGGAATCCGGCGAAGAGGAAAAGGAACAGCCCGCTGCTGAAGATCAACGGCTGCGATGCGTCGTACGTGAGCATCGAAACCAGCTTTTCCCCGATATTTTCCACCGTCTGGATCATGTCCGGGCGTTAGGGTTTTTGCATACGGGGCCTGGCTGCCTGGCGCAGCATCATTTCCAGGTGCGAGATTTTCCGGGTGTCGATGACGTTGTCATGCGCAACGGGCGTGAAGGGAGGATGTTGTTCGGCACCTCGGTTGATGGCGTCGTACAGAGCCCAGGCTACGCGACGACCGCCCGCGAAATTGATGTGGGTGTAGTCCTTTCCGGCCCAGCCGTTGGCCACGAATTGCGCCATGCCGCCGAGCGATTGCATGGCGTCGTAGGCGCTCCAGAAGGCTGCCCCGCTGTTTTGCGCGGCCTGTCGTTGGGCCGCAGCCATGTAGGGTGCCGAATCCATTGGGACGAATCCCGAGTCCGACTTCACGCTGCGGTCGCTGACGCTCATCACTAATACGGCGGCCGTAGGGAAGCACTGCCGGATGTAGGCGATCATCTTCTCGATCTGTTCGCCGTATTTGGCGAAGGAGCGGATGCCCGGTTCCAGGATGTTGAGGCCGTATTGCAGGATCACCAGGTCGTAGCCGAGCATTTCATTGATCTGGGCATTGACCGTGGGCGAGGTCCAGAACATCGCCTGTCCGTTGTTGCTGCGGATCGAATAGTTGTCCACCACCACGCCGGGCGCCGATTCGAAGATCGCACCGTAGCCGATCGCTCCTGCGGCACCCGACAGTACCTTGAAACTCAACGAACGGATGTCGTCATGGACGACGATCTGTCGCACGGCGGGCGAACCTTCGATGTCGAACGTACGGTTGTCCCGATCATTGACGGTCACCTCGATACGGCTGTCGTCACGGCTGACGAACAGGATCCGGGCCGTGCGGCAACTGTCCAGGCAAGCCCGGTCCGATGAACCTTCCCAGCGAACGGAGGCTCCGTCCGAAGGTTGGCAGAGCCAGCCCGAGATGTAATAATAGTCGCTGATAGCGGCGGGGGTGTTTCGCCGTTGCATGATGTTGTAGGAGTCCCAACCTTTGGACTGGGTTTTGATCGTGCGCCGGAAGCCGGTCAGCGGCGAAGCCATCGGAGCGAAACCGGCCCCGGAACCGCCGAACCGGAGCTGCAGCTTTTCACGCAGGTCCGAGGAGAGGATGTCGCCTTCGACGAACGAGTCGCCCATGACCGCGATACGGACAGGAGCGTCGCCTTTCTGCAGTTTTTCATAGAAGGCCGTGAGGCGGCTGTGTCCCGTCGTGTCGAAATCTTCGATCGGGATCAGCGTCGGCGACAGCCGGACCGAATCCGGAAGCCGGGGTTGGGCAGTCGTATCGTCCGCCTCTTCCCGGAGGTTCCATTCGTAGGTGGTCGGGGCGTGTTGAGGCACCGTGTCGGCGATCTGGCGGGCGACCTGCGTCAGGTCGATGTGGAAATCCGCATCGTCCAGATCGATCGCTTTTTCGGCTTTTTCGAGGTCTTCTTCGAAAGAGATGAGGTCGGACAGGATGTTAGCCCTGCGCAGACTGACCCCGCCGAGCGTTTGCGGCGGTATCAGGCTCAATCCGATGAGAACGGCGATGAGCAGGGTGACGGCGATCCAGCTCCGGTGTGTGTAGTCCTTTTCCGGGGCCATCAATCACGGCGTCCTAAAATCATCAAAACGTAATAGAGCAGCGACGCTACGGCACTCAAGGCCGCTACCAGGTAGGTGCGGGCAGCCCACGAGAGGGCTTCCTTGGCTTGTCCGAGCTGTGCGCCTTCGAGCGTGTGGCTGCTCTGGAGCCAGGCGAGGGCCCGCTGCGAAGCGTTGTATTCCACCGGCAGGGTGATGATCGAGAAGAGAGCCGATACGCCGATCATGCCCACGCCGATCCAGCAGAGCAGTTCATTCTGCGTGGAGGCCAGGATCACCAGGCCGATGATGATGACGAACATTGCCATACGCGAGGAGAACTGCACGATGGGTACCAGCTGCGAACGCAACGCCAGCGGAGCGTAGCCCTGTGCATGCTGGATGGCGTGCCCGCATTCGTGGCA
>OGPX01000837.1_pt1 | contig 22740 bp, 22 predicted proteins | sample 1553101 | NCBI WGS metagenome assembly OGPX01 (sample SAMEA2579964, study PRJEB22360) | human gut metagenome | biome: human gut; feature: human-associated habitat; material: faeces | place: Denmark | collected 2008/2010
CATAAATGGGATGTTAGACCCCATCACAAGATCGCTATCCATACAAAGAGTACAAGACGGAGAAGCCTCGTTGTTGTATATCTCTCCCGAAATGCTCCGTTCAAAAACAATCGAGAAAATATTGATGGCGCGCCACGTTGTAAGGTTTGTGATAGACGAAGCGCACTGCTTTTCTTCATGGGGGCAGGATTTCAGAGTTGACTATCTCTACATTGGCAAATTCATCCAAAAATACCAGCAAAAGAAAAAATGCAAAACCCCGATACCTGTATCCTGTTTCACGGCCACGGCAAAACAGAAAGTAATCCAAGACATCTGTGACTATTTCAAGCAGACTTTGGATTTGAACTTGGAATTATTCGCATCAACAGCCTCAAGAACAAATCTACACTATTCCGTCATACATGTAGAGAATGACAATGACAAATATTTAAAACTGAGAGAACTTGTAGCAGAAGCCGATTGTCCGACAATTGTTTACGTATCACGAACCAAGCGAACCAAAGAACTGGCTGGAAAATTGACCCGCGACGGTTATAAGGCACTCCCTTTCAATGGCAAGATGGAAGCAGATGAAAAAAACGCCAATCAGGATGCCTTTATGAATGATCAGGTACATATCATTGTGGCTACATCTGCATTTGGTATGGGAGTCGATAAGAAAGATGTCGGTCTTGTAGTGCATTATGATATTTCCGATTCGCTGGAGAATTATGTACAGGAAGCTGGCAGGGCAGGTCGTGATCCTGGTCTTAGCGCACGTTGTTATGTGCTTTACAGTGACAATGATTTGGACAAGCATTTTATATTGCTAAACCAAACGAAACTTAGCATTAGTGAAATACAACAGGTATGGAAAGCCGTCAAAGACCTTACCAAACACCGTATGAAAGTCAACTGTTCTGCGTTGGAAATTGCCCGGCAAGCAGGATGGGATGATTCGGTATCTGACATTGAGACCCGTGTACGGACAGCATTAGCAGCTTTGGAACAAAGCGGATACTTGGTAAGAGGAAACAATGTACCTCATGTATATGCCACGGGAATAATGGTAAAGAATATGGACGAAGCAAGAGAACGCATAGCAGCATCACTACTTTTTGGCAGCGATGAAATAGAAAAGGCAGTCCGTATCATCAAGTCATTGATTTCTCAAAAACATATCGCCAAGGCTCAAGATTCGGAAGCAGAATCACGAATCGATTATCTGGCAGACATTTTGGGACTAAGCAAAAGAGATGTTATATCTGTAGTGGAGCGCATGCGACAGGAAGGTATATTGGCAGACAGTAAAGATATATCTGCCTATTTGCAGGATGCAGGTGATTCGGAACGAAAGTCACAAATTCTCCTCGAACGCTTTGCAAAACTTGAACAATACATCCTTAATCATATTCCCGATGGAACTTTACGAATATCATACAAGCAACTGAATGAAAATGCTGTGAACGATGGAATCAATACATCCAAAGAAAAAGATATTCGGACACTACTCTATTTCCTCACCATCAAAGGATATACGCGTAAGAAAGAGGATGCGATTCATAATATAGAAATAAGTCGTCAGACGGACTTGGACTCTACTATAAAACGCTTTGAGAAGAGATTGGAAATAAGTCGCTTTACCGTGGAATGGCTGTATCAATTAGCTTCTGATGCGGAAAAGGAAAACGTGCCCGGCAAAGCCATCCAGTTTTCTGTGGTAGAACTTTTGAACCAAATAAAATCAAGTTCTCAATCTCTTTTCGGAGGACTTGACGACATTCAGTTAGAAGACGTGGAAGAAGCGCTTTTGTATTTGTCAAAAATCGGTTCACTAAAACTTGAAGGCGGATTTTTGGTACTTTATAATGCCATGAATATCCAAAGAATAAAGGACAACAAGTCGAGATACAAGCAAGACGACTATCGGATGCTCAACGAATTCTACAAGTTGAAAATCCAGCAAGTGCATATTGTAGGCGAATATGCCAATCTGATGGTGAAAGATTATCATGCAGCATTGCAATATGTTCAAGACTATTTCCAAATGGACTATAGGAAATTTGTCACAAAATATTTTAAAGGCGACAGAGTAAGCGAGATACAACGTAACTTGACGCCACAAAAATATAAGCAATTGTTCGGACAATTGTCCAAACGGCAAATGGAAATCATTTCTGACAAGTTTTCACGTTGTATTGTAGTTGCAGCTGGTCCGGGTAGTGGAAAAACACGTGTACTGGTTCACAAACTGGCCTCACTTCTGCTACTTGAAGATGTGAAACATGAACAACTCCTGATGCTGACATTCTCAAGGGCAGCCGCTACGGAATTTAAACAAAGACTTATGAAGTTGATAGGTAATGCAGCACATTTTGTCGAAATAAAAACATTCCACTCTTATTGTTTCGACCTTTTGGGACGGATAGGAAATCTTGAGGATTCAAGAAATGTTGTTTCAAAGGCAGCCGAGATGATATGTCAAGGAGAAGTGGAACCCAATAAGATTGGCAAGACGGTGTTAGTCATAGATGAGGCTCAGGATATGGGAGCTGAAGAGTATGCACTTGTAAAGGCTTTAATGACTAATAATGAGGAGATGCGTGTGATAGCAGTAGGAGACGATGACCAGAACATCTATGAATTCCGCGGTTCCGATTCCGGTTATATGTACCGACTGGCACAAGAAAGCGGAAGCACGTTTGTCGAAATGACCGAAAATTACCGCAGTGCACGCCAACCGGTGGATTTTGCCAACGGATTTTTGAAAAATATACATAAAAGGATAAAAAGTACACCAATTATCTCCATGAGAAAAGAAAAGGGTTGGGTTGAAGTGATACGCTATCAATCGGAATATATGTATCAGCCGCTCGTCGAAAACTTGCTTCAACATAGGGATAAAGGAACTTCTTGTGTACTGACCCAAACAAATGAAGAGGCCGTTATCCTGATGGCTCTTTTGCGGAAACATGGCATAAACAGTAAACAGATACAATCAATGGACGGCCTACGTTTTTGGAATATGGCCGAAATGAGATATTTCTTGAGGTATATAAACAAGCGGATAAAAACACCGTTAATCACGGAAGAGCTGTGGGAAGAAGCCAAGCATAACACCTTCTCTACTTATGACAGGAGTCTAAGCTTGATGTATGTGAAACGTTGTGTGGAACAGTTTGAACAAACCAACAAGACTAAATATTTCAGTGACTTCAAAGAATTTGTATTTGAGTCGTCGGTGGAAGACTTCTGCGACGTATCAGGAGCCGACGTTGTGGTATCAACTATTCACAAGGCCAAAGGCAGAGAGTTTGACGATGTGTATATGCTCATATCCGACAATTATGTAAAGGATGCCCATCTGATGCGTCGATATTACGTAGGAATAACCCGTGCGAAAAACAGACTGTTCATACATACAAACGGTGATTGTTTCAGTCATTTGAGTGCAGACCGATATCTCATGGATCAGCGACAATATGACATGCCTGAAGAAATTGTACTGCAACTCTCTCACAAAGATGTCAATTTGGGATTCTTCAAAGAAAAGAAACAAGAGGTCTTAGCATTGCGAGGAGGAGATTCTTTGACTTATGATGATTTCTTTTTGTATAGTTCATTGACCGATAAACCTGTGGCAAAATTGTCTTCAAAAATGCAGGGCATATTATCCGAATGGGAACAAAGAGGTTACAAGGTGAAATCCGCATCTGTACGGTTCGTCGTGGCATGGAAACCGAAAGATGCACCAAAGGACGAACCGGAAACGGCTGTACTGTTGGCGGATTTGGTGCTTTCTTTGTAAGCTAAAACGTTTGAAATTTATCACATTATCATTACCTTTGTGATAAGAATTAAAATATTATACGAATAATAAGGGAATAATGCAAATTCATAACAATACATTGATAGCGGAATGTTCGGCTTACGATTTCAAAGAAATGCTGGAACGTAAGCAAGACTTGACCCAGTACCGGAAATACAACTCATTCCGATAGAACATGAAGGGCATACTTTACTCGAAGTGAAAGTAAAAGTAGGAACACTTACACCTTATTACTATTATCAGGATGGAACACGTACCGCATATGTACGGGTTGGCAATGAAAGCGTGGAGTGTAATTCACAACAACTTCTTTCGTTGGTATTGAAAGGCACGCACATGACCTGGGATTCACTGCCTACCCAAGTAGATGCCAGCAAACACTCTTTCATCATCCTTGCCAATACATTCCGTGAACAAACTCATCAAGAATGGAATGACAAATATTTGGAATCATTCGGACTTATCACTTCTGACGGAAAACTGACCAATGCTGGATTGCTGTTTGTGGATAATTGCACGGTATTCCAATCTCGTATCTTCTGTACCCGTTGGACTGGACTCTATAAAGATGATACCATCAGTTCCGTAGAGCATAGGGATAACCTTGTATTGCTATTGAAATACGGCATAGACTTCATTAAGAACTACACTATGAGCGGATGGGTAAAGATGCCTAACTATCGTCTGAACCTCCCCGACTATTCAGGTCGTGCCATCTTCGAAGGACTGGTAAACCACCTCATCCATAGAGATTATACGGTAATGGGTGGCGAAGTACATATCGACATTTATGATGACCGCGTAGAACTGGTATCACCCGGTGCAATGCTTGACGGTACACAGATTCAAGACCACGACATATACAAAGTGCCTTCCATGCGCCGTAATCCCGTCATTGCGGACGTGTTCACACAGTTGGACTATATGGAGAGTGGTTCCAGTTTACGCAAAATGCGAGAACTTACGGAGAAGCTGCCTAACTTCCTGCAAGGAAAAAAACCGCAATATCAAACGGAAGCGACTTCTTTCTACACCACATTCTATAATCTGAACTGGAACGAAAACGGAAGAATACCTGTTGAAGAAGTAGCCAACAGGGTAAATAGTACCCTCGAAAAGTACCCTGTAAACGAAGAAAGTTCGGTCGAAATGTTCGGTGTAAACAGCAAAAGTTCTGTGAAAACCTTCGGTGATACGCAAGAAAGTTCCGAGAAAGGTTCGGAGATAATGCAAAAAGGTTCGGAGAAAAAGTTCGGAGATTCGAAAAACAAATCTAAAAGCATTGGGAAAACCGCACAAAAGATTATTGATTTCGTCATTTCCGACCCATCAATGTCTGCTGAAGCAATGGCCTATAAAATAGGAATAAGCTCCCGAGCCGTAGAAAAACAGATTTCCAAGTTACGTTCTATGGGTATTTTGTCTCGTGAAGGAGCAGACCGTGGTGGCTATTGGCGCATTATTGTTAAACCATACACAGAACAATAAAACTATGGAAACCTCTTTCATTCCACTTTGTGCAATAATTGCCGTTTTGATTATCGCCTTTTTGTTTGCTTCCTTGCCGCAAGTAAGCCACAAAACGCGAAACAGAGTGCTTTATGCAATAGCCATCATCATGCTATTAGCTGTTATCCCTATTAGTGAATATATGGCTGGTGACACACAAAACTCAAGTAACAATTATCTGCTTGTTCTGATATTTGATATTGCGGTAGGATATTTTTGTATGTACGTTGCTGCATTGCTGAAATTCAATGTCCTTAAACGAAAGAATCAAGCATTGGAAAATGCCTTGACCGAAAAAGAAGAAGAAAAAATTGCCATCCTTATGCAACATCAAAATGAAAAACAAAAATCACTTCAAGCGCAAGAACTCGAATGGCTAGCAAACAAAATCAAGATGTTTAACGAAGAGGAGCAGAAAGCGATTCTTGCAAGCGCCTATAACTTTGCCGAACACAACATAATCATTAAACCTCCGGTAATCTCCATTAGTACTAATGAAGCATGTAGCCAGCAAGAACTGATGTACTTTATCTACTCTACTTTTGGCAATATGGGTAAGAAACGTGCTGACATTGTGGAATTCCTCTACCAAGTCTTCACTCCCTACTTCCCCGCTGGGACTAGTGCACTATCGAAAAAAATGCCTGGATGGGAAAAGGTAAAGGAGAGACGAACAAAAGAAGGATAATCTGCAACAAAGTATTCTTAATAGCTATTCTATAAAACAAATAGGAAATATGGCATCTAAAGCAATAAACATAGCATATTATACACCATTTTTAAATAATCTAAGTAACTTTGCAATCAATTAACGAACAAAACCGCGAGCGATATGAGACTAAATAGAATAAAAACAATATTGGTCGATAAAGGAATATCTCAAACCGAGTTAGCTAATAAGCTTGGGCGTAGTTTTAGTACTGTAAATGCTTATTGTTGTAATCGCAAACAGCCTTCACTAAAAATACTGGATGAGATTGCTCAACATTTGTCTGTAGACATCAAAGATTTGATTGTTGAAAAGTATGAACGATTTGCCAAACAATAATGTATATGGGAGCAGTTATCGATTATATAGCACGAGAAACGAATGGTAGTCCATTCACCTCGTTTAAATATTGTTTTGATGACCAGCCAGTTCCTCATGTAGAATACGAATCTGCTCAAGATAAATTCGTAAATCTCAAGGAATTTGCTGAGGATGATCATAACCCTATGGTTAGGAATTTAACCCAACGTGCCTTAATCAGTGCCAAAAGCGCACCATTATTTAAGTTCTTTCTTGATGGGTCACGCAAGGTATATAAAATAGATGACATTCAATACGATAGAAAAGTATTCCCTGTTATGAGCGGGCAAATATCTGTTGCATGTTGTACTCGCCAAATGGAAAATGACATATAATTTGGAGCCTTTAAAGCTATTGATTTGGAGGCATATTCTGTTATCAGTCTTCCTGTGACTGCTAATAGTGCAGGAATTGATAATGCAATTTATTTCAACAATCTCCTTAACAAAATAAAATCCAGTCCTGCTACCTCTAGATGTACACTAGAGTTGAAAAAAGTGCTATATTATCTTACAAAACTCGAAGGAAAGGAAACTCTCGAAAGTAAGGGAATTGCAAAAATCCAGGACGAAATGATTGAATGCGAGAAAAGAATTGTCGCACGACTTATGAGTAAACATTTACTAGATCAGAATCATTATCTTATCAAGGATGGCTCCATTCAGTATAAGCCAATGAAAACTGGCGATTATAAAGAACTAGCGCATATAAGGACGAATTACCGACATGTGGTAGGTGTCTCAAAATCATTCAATCCTAACTTGATGCGAGACAATAGGGATCAGAGTAGTGCTGCTACTATTGCTAAACTACCTCTCTACCATAGAACTCCAGCTTTTCTATGGCAGCCAGGGCCAGAATGGGGTAATGTAAATTATGCCATTTGGTATGTTAGAGTGCGTGATAGATTACATACAGAAACTCCATATTCGGGAATCCTAAAGATAGAAAAGATGTTGATGACAGATCAAGAAGCTCATCATGGACTCGATACAGATGAGATTGACAACATTACAGCGAATATTATCAATGAACGTAATCCCGTTTGTTATGGTAATGACGCACGTTGGGCCAATCACCTCTATCCTGTCTATATGACAGAATGTTATTGTAAAAGCAAATTTCAAAACGACTATAGTTTTATTAATCTGTTTTAATTATTTATGGAAGCAATAGGACGTATTATAGCAACAGAAAAGCAGCCTTCCACAATAGAAGAATTTACTTTCTGGACTAATAAGAATCTGAAACTGAAGCCATTTGACGTAATCGTGGTAGAACACATTCAGGACAGCAAAACATTCGGAGTTGTTGAGGAAATATCTCATATAACAGATTCTCCAAGTGCTTTGGCTGGTTTTATTTCTAGTGACTTTGGCGATGTAGGCTCAATTTCTTATACTGAGCGTATAGGTATGAATTATGTTAAATGCAAAGTTGTCGGAAATGATAATGATATTTTTATTCCTGTACAAGAGGGAAAAAAAGTTTTCTTGGCTTCTAAAGAACAGATTGAGATAGCTTTAGGGCTCAATAATATGAAGAATAAATTACCTGCAGGATACATAGAAATGTACGAAGGTAAGAACTTGCAGACACTCCCGGTGTTCTTCAATTCTCACTACTTAATTGGTCCTGAAGGAGCTCATCTTAATATTTCAGGTATTTCAGGTTTGGCGTCAAAAACATCTTATGCAATGTTCCTATTAAAAGCGATACAAGATGTATATTCTAAAAAGAACGACGAATCTATGGCAATAATCATGCTTAATGTTAAAGGGACCGACTTGCTATCAATTGACCAAATGAACGAAAGAGAGGATGAGCTTGCTGCAATTAAACCGGTATATGAAACATTGGGGCTCGAAATGACTCCTTTTAAGAATGTAACTTACTACTATCCAAATTCAAGTGATTTTACGAAATATTCTTATGATAAAGAACAGACTATTAAAGAGAGACTTGAAGCAGGAAATGCGTTTCAATTTAAATATCTGTTTGAAAGCGCAGAAGACAAAGAATGTTTGGATTTATTATTTTCTAACGTGGATGATCCTAACGAGACTATAGATTCTATTATTAGTACCATTTTATCTCAAAGTGGTATGTTTAACGGAGTGGAAACATGGAGCGATTTCCAAAATGCCTTATCTCAACAAACTCAATCAGGAAAGGGAAATACTCAGGGAAAAGAAATCTCTGTTTTAAGTTGGAGAAAGTTCTATCGCTTATTCAATAAGGCATACAACAAAAACAAAGAAATGTTTACGGATTCTTTAGGAAGTGGTGTACGTTTACGTGATAAAGTAACCAATATCAAGAAAAATGAGGTGATGGTTATTGATATAGCAAAACTTGACGAAGAGTCCCAAGGCTTTGTCTTTGGTGATGTTATGCGTGCAGTGTATAATCTTAAGCTTAGTAGTGATAGACCAGAAGAAGATATTCCTGATAGAGTGATAATTTTCATAGATGAATTGAATAAATATGCATCAACAGACATACCTAAGTCTTCTCCCATACTTCGTCAGTTACTCGATATTACTGAACGTGGACGTTCCTTAGGTATAGTTTTGTTTGGTGCTGAACAGTTTGTAAGCGACATCCATAAACGTGTCAAAGGAAACTGTGCCACACAAGCGTTTGGTAGAACTAATGTTATTGAGATTACAAAGGAGGATTTTAGGTTTGTACCATCAGTTTATAAAAATATGTTGACTCGCCTAAAGCAAGGTAGTTATATTATCCAGAATCCCGTATTCCGTTCAATGCTGAATATAAAGTTTCCATACCCAATTTACAAGTATTACGAGTAATATGAATATAGATAATCCCCAAATAGGTAAAGATGTAATTGAATCTTTGACTTTAGGAATGTATGAAGACTGTCGTTTCATCTACAGAGAATACATACAAAATGCAGCAGACCAAATAGACAAGGCTGTTGTTCAAGGTCTTATCAAGAAAGGCGAAGAGCAAATAATGGTTCAAATCGACCCAGAAAAACGACGTATTGTTGTAGAAGACAACGCTACAGGTATAGATAAAGACAATGTAGTTCCTATTCTTAGAAATATCGCATTCTCAACAAAAAAACGAGGTATTGATAAGGGTTTCCGAGGTATTGGTCGCCTTGGCGGTCTAGGTTATTGTTCAAAGTTGATTTTTGAGACATCATTTGTTGGTGAAGAAGTTGCGTCAATAATGGTATGGGATGCAGAACTTCTAAAAAATATCATTAATGATCGAGATACGCGTCAAGAAGCAGTAGAGGTTCTCAAAGAGGTAACAGAGATTTCAACAAGGCCAGAAAAGAAATCCACTCACTATTTCAAAGTGGTTCTTGAAGATGTTACAGATGATGATTTGCTTGATGTGGAATCTGTAAGAAACTATCTTGAAATGGTAGCACCAGTTGAGATTACATCTAGCTTTCTCTATAGAAGCAAAATTAATCAATTTATGAAAGAACATGGACTTACTTGTGACGTGTATAACATCTATATTAATCAAGACCAAATCTTCAAGCCATATACCTCAAAAATATACGAAGATAACAAAGGTGGCAAGAAAGCTGTTGACGAAATATACGATGTAGAATTCTTACTCCGTAAGGATGACGAAGGCAATATCATGTATTGGGGCTGGTATTCAATATCGGGATTGAAAGGTCAGATGAAGCCAAAGAATCTGGCGAGAGGTTTGCGACTAAGAAAAGAGAACATTCAGATTGGTGATGAGGAAATTTGTAAAAAGTTCTTTTCAAAAACTGAAGACCAAAGATTTTCGTTTTATTTCTTTGGAGAAATTCATGCTGTTTCATCAGGATTAATTCCAAACTCAAGACGTGACTATTTTAGTGAATCTGCCACGTGTAAACAGTTCGAAAAACAAATAAAACAAGACTTCTTGAACTTACGTGACTTGTGCTATGATGCGTCCAACTATCGAACAGCTCAAACTACAATCAATAAAACAGAAGAAATTCGTCAAGAGATTCGTAAAAAGGAACAAGAAGGGTTCACTAGTAAAAAAGAGCAAGAAGAACTCCAACAAAAATTGGAATCGCAGCAGAAAAAAGCTGCAGAAGCAAGAAAGAAGCTACTGCGAGTACAACAAAAGATGGCAGATGGCAAGTCTCCTTTATTATTGCATCTTGATAGTATCACACCAGCTTCAACTACGTCATCTCTTTCAAATGGCGAAAAGTCCAAGTCTGATAATGGAATTCAAACAGATATATACGTTCCCAAAAAGACTAAATTTAGGACGGATGCACCTAAGTATTCGAGATTTAGCAAACAAGAAAAAAAACTTATAGGCCATATTTATGAGTCTATTAAAAATTACTTACCAGATGCGATGAGCGAACCTTTAATTACAAAAATTGAAGATGATTTGACGAAATGAATCGTAAAGTTTTATTATTAGAACCAAATTATAAAAATAAATTTCCGCCAATTGCTTTAATGAAGTTGGCAACATATTTCAAACTACGTGGAGATCAAGTAGTCTTTTACAAAGGTGATTTGAAAGAGTTTGTAATCAATCAAATAACAGAAGAGTGTATTGAAAAGCTTTCACAGGTTGATAGTACAATTAAATGGAAATTACGTGCTGATAAAATCGCTCGTTATATAAAAAATAGAAAGGCTATTGACTTTGATAGTATTAAAACTAATGAATCTGAGTATTCTATACTCATTGACCCTTGGCTAGAACACTACAAGAAGTATTTTCATAGTGGCGAGTATAAAAAGCATCCAAAATGGGATTGGGTAGGTGTAACAACTTTATTTACATTTTATTGGGATATTACTATTGAGACTATTGAGTTTGCAAAATTTATGGTAAAGGACAAACAGAACCTTATGGTTGGAGGAGTCCTTGCTTCAATTCAACCAAATGAGATAGAAGAAGCTACAGGAATAAAACCTCATTGCGGCACACTTCATTCACAAGGTGATATTGATGAAGATAATAAGTATATCATAGATGAATTGCCATTAGACTATTCAATTCTCGATGAGATTGATTATGAATATCCGGATGGTGGTTCTTTCTATAGTTATGCAACAAGAGGATGTATTAGAAAGTGTCCTTTCTGTGCTGTTCCTATCCTTGAACCAGAATACCAACCGTATTTACCATTGAAGGAACGGATAGAACGTACGCGAAAGTTATATGGTGATCAGCAGAATCTTCTTTTGATGGATAATAATGTTCTCGCTTCAGAGCAATTAGGGAGCATTATCTCCGATATAAAAGAGTGTGGCTTTGTTCAAGGAGCTAAGTACATTGAACCCGACCAATATCGGTTGGCTATAAGAAACCTGCGGCTCAAAATGAATGATAGAGCATACATTCGAAAAAGTTATAAGCTTCTAAAAGAACTGAACGAAATGAAGAGCCTTAATGAGGCACAAAAAACAGAAATTTATGCTCTGCGAGAAGCTAATGGTTTGTTGCACCCAGAAACATGTACGAAAGAGGCTTTGGTTAGCACTTACAAGAATTTTGCCCCATATTTTCATAGAAAATATGTTAACAGGAAGGGTAGATTAAGATATGTTGACTTCAATCAGGGAGTTGACGCTCGTTTGTTTACGGACGAGCGCATATCGCTTCTTGCTCAGATTCCTGTTCGCCCTCTTAGAATTGCTTTTGATGATATTAAAACAGAAAAGGCGTATCTAAATGCATTACACATGAGCAAATCCTACGGCATGAAAGACTTTTCAAACTACTTACTTTACAACTTTAAGGATAAGCCCATAGATTTGTATCATAGACTTAAGATTAATGTAGAAGAATGTGAAAAATTAAATGTTAGTATATATTCCTTTCCTATGAAATATCATCCTATAAAAGGTGAGAATAGCCATAATAGAGACTATATTGGCGAACATTGGAACCGAAAATATATACGTGCAATTCAAGCGATATTAAATGCAACCAAAGGCAAAGTTGGTAGAGGTACCTCTTTCTTTAAAAAGGCATTTGGTAAAAATGAGGAAGAATTTATGGAACTCCTGATTATGCCTGAAACATTCCTTCTATTTCGTTTCTTCTTTGAAGATTTGGGTTATACTCAAAGTTGGAGAGAAGAAATGACAGCACTAACAGAAGAAGAAAAGGAAGAACTATATCCAATCATCTTTAAGAATGATTTCAATAATATAGAGTTACTAACATCAAATTTAAAGCTTAGACACATTCTTAAATACTATAAGAATTATCGTGCCGACATTGTAAATTCAGAATCTGAACTTTATAAACTAAAAAAAGAATTTGATAAGCGTCAAAAACTAGATTTCAAATAAAAGAATAGGGGTAGAGTTGATGTCCTCTATCCCTTCTTTTATTATCTTCTAACTTCCAAAATACCCTAAATGAGATATAAACCGTTATAAAGAAGAGTAATAGATTCTGCGACAAATCATCACTCTCTCACTCCCGCGTTCTTCTCACACATTTCCTTCACTGCCCTATACATAGAATAATGCGCAAAGGATTCTTCCTTAAACTTCATACTACTAGCAGAAGCAGCAACAGCCCATATAATAATAACGGCAATAATGGGCACAATATACTGGAGTTTTATATGATAGCCACATATAAACAACCCACTGATATTAGGCGAAATAACGGTTACAGGGCTTTTCAACTCATGTATTTTTGCTAATATCTCATCCTGCCGTTTCAATATACATCGGGTATTAGTTTCGATAGTCATACGATTCTGATTGTAATCGCAAACGTGCCGATAAAGATATTCAAGAAGTTTGGACTTCTGCTTGAACAAATCAATGAGTTTCGGAAACCATAGCAAAAACGGCAATGTGTTGGGCTGCTGTTGCCAGATATGTTTCTTGACCACAGACAAGGCTTCATTCCAGCAAGTACAGAAACTTTTGGCAATTCCTGTATAAATGGCCTTTTCATTGGAATCCGCTTTTACAGATTGTTCCGGTTTAAGAACAGTGGCGTTCTGTTTTTCAATACACACTTTCAGTTCGTTGATACTTTGGCGCAAATTCGCAAGATTTGCAGCTACTACATCTTCTTTCATTATCTTCTACGTTTTGAGGTTTTATAAAAAGGTTCGTTTCTTTCGTTGTCTTTGTTTTTATCGTCTCGCCATCCTTGTTCATTGTTAGTTCCTCCACCTCCACTGGGAGTTATGGCTTGATGGGGTTGAATAATCAGCTCTGCTGTCATATTACCCAATGTAGCACAAAGGCTGTTAAAACTCAAATCACGGTCAAGTTTGGAACCAGCCATGCTATACTCATCCTGACAGAATGATATACCACGAATTTTATCAGAATTCTCAGCGTGATTAAAACGCATATCTATACCCAAAACTTTGAGAATGCTAAAAAAGTCATTCCACGAATGAGAATTTGCTCGTGCATCAAGAACTGAAGAACGGAGATTATATTTCCGTAATTGATGAGGACGCAAACGGCTCTTATTTCTGGCTTTACTGTTTTTAGGGGCAAAGTAAAGTCCATACTCTTTAGTCAAAGCACGACAGACTTTTGCATTGCGTATTCTTTCATTGCTGTCAGAAATGAGATTGCCTTCATTGTTTATCCGATTGAATACCAAATGACAATGAGGATGTTTCGTGTCGTGATGCCGGGCTATGATATATTGAGTATTGCGAATCCCCATTTGTTCCATCCATTTCTTGGCAATCTCCACCATAAGTTTATCTCCTTCTTCGTTATCGGGAAAACGGCTAATGTCTTGCGAAGAGAAAGCAAGTGACACGTGTTTCACCGGACTTTTTACTTTCGGGCGCATAGACGCTTGTATCTGAAAGGAATCGGCTATGGCTTTATTACCAATGGCGCAAACTCCTTCGTGCGCCAAAAGTGTGGCACTCTTTTTCTTGTTCTTTTGGTCATTGGCATAATTCACGATTCCTCCAAAATCGGTTCTTGTTTTAATCTTCGCTATCATGGCAGTTATTCTTTACTTGACTGATAATTCTACTGACTTCTGATATGATTGAGAAGCATTGTTGTTTGACTGCTTCCAAACCATAAGTGTGCATCTGATGGGCAATCTGATTGACGTTATTGGCGATACCGGAAAGGTCACGAATTGCCGATACCATTTCCGGACTGATACGCTGACAGACCTGACAATCCATTGCTGCCTGACGGCAAAATTCGTTGACAGACAGTCCTGCCTGTTCCGCTTTGGATTGAATATAAATGTAGTCGTTCTCGGTAAACATTACCCGAAAACATTTGGTACGTTTCTGATAGCTCGCCAACTTTGGGCGGCCACCAAGTTTCTTTTCCTTTATACTCATATTGATTCTCGATATTGATAAATTGTTTTTTTGAGAGTGGCAGTTCTATCGCTCGCCGCATAGGTTTTAGTGGCACTAAAACACAAACTTGCCACTCAAAAAATCTTCCTATATTTCCCCTGCTCTATTCGGCATAGCTTGCCATCTTTAATAAAGGCTTCTATCCACTTGTTTGCCGTACTTCCATTCTCGCCCAAAGTTAAAACCGCCGCATCATAATCTTTCTTTGTGAAAGTGTCAGGCAACATATTATAAAGGGTGTTCCTTCGTGCATAAACGCCCGTCTCTTGCGAAGCGGTATTGAATCGCTTAGACTGATTTCCTGACAAATTCTGATAAATGAATACGGCATGATAAAGCAGGGTGTCGCAAATACTCATGGCTATGGAATAGTCAAACTCATGGCAAACCAATTGTGTAGTCTCGTCAGAAGAAGATTTGTGAATCACATTATCCAAATGTCGGACAGTAGTCAACACCATCATTATACGATAAGCAATCAGTCCCATCCGTCTGACTACTCCTTGCATCTTGTTATCCACTTCGTCACAACATTCCTCATTCACATGACTGAGATATTCAATAAACTGTTCCTGCAAATCGGAGGGAAGAGAAAAGGAATAATTACCCTGCCGTACAAATTCCTCATGCAAATGGCAGAATTTATCTCCCAACAGTTTGAACATGGCATTCTTGGATTGAGAAATGTCGCTTGTGGCAAACACATTTCTTATACCTCGTTTGAAGCGGATAATATAGAAACAAAAGCGACTCATCAATCCGTTCTCCGCATCAGGTATCAATCGTCGTACTTGTTCTGGAGTTCCAGCCAAAGCGACTGACACTCTCGGATTGCTGACTTCACAGTATTCTCTATCTTTGCGCCGACTCAAACTTACCAACTCATGGTGAAATGCCTTTCGCAACACATCGGAATAGTTACCATAGTCAGACTTCAAAGTCTGGCTTAATGTGTCGCCTTCCGATTCAAACAACAGTCCGATTCCGTCATTATCTCCCAATATCTTTAAGAAAGAGCTTGCGCTGCTATTGGCAGGAATGACGAGCATACGCATGGGCGGTTCTGTTGGCATAGTCATTCCATCTGTTTTCTTACCTTTGATATAAGTGCTCATCGCTTCTTTGTATTCCTGTTCCATCCGCTTTGAAAGTTCATGCAAATTACGGTTAATGGGAGCTACAAGCTCTCGGCACAAGGTCAATGCTCCTTTTCCCATACCGGCATCTGCCACCACGAACAGATATAGATTCGGATAAACAATACGTTCATCGTACACGCCACAAACATTATGAAAGCAGACCGACAAACACACAATAGCCCCAATCAGTATCGTATCACGGTCATCTACTGAAATGGAATTATTGACAACCTCATTTAGAAAAGGAGGAAGATGCTCAAACACACATTCAGGAAATACAGGAAGTTCTTCTTCTGATTTTATCCATTTACCCGTTTTACCATTTTGGATATTTGGTAAAATGGATAAACGCTCTTTACTGAACGGAGCCAATGAGATTCCGGCTTGATTTGCCAAATGGAAGAAAGAACGGATGGTAATGCCTTGTCCTTTGGATTGCAGACAATGCGTATATTGTTTATCCGTTTCTTCCCTTTGATAGGTAGGGTAAAACCTGCTGATGCGGTGGTAATACTCTCGCCCGTTCTCTCCCAATCCATCCACAAGCGCAAAGCCCAACTCCACCCAATCTTTATAATGAGGGGCTATATCAATGGCACACTGTTCTATCTCCCGAACAACACTTTCCACATCTTCCTCCACCTTATTATATATAGGGACAATACTTGGTGTATGTGCCTGTTGTATTTCAGAAGGGACATTCTCCCAATCTTGGGCGGAAAATATTTTCTTCGACATCATCTTTGTATTTATGGTTAATATATGCTTGTGGGTCGTAGGGTAAGAAGCATGAACGAGCCACATCACTGCCGGACATATCCACTAATGGCAAACCTGTTGCTTTGATGCAGTTGGCAACAGCCTTGAAGTACCGGGAATGTTCCCAGCCTTTCAAATCAACAGGTATTATCCACTTCAATCCATTACCGGATGGACTGACAAATAACAGTTCCGTATCAAAATACTCATGGTTGAGCAGTTGCTGTTTTAACTCCCCAATGTTATCCACATGATCGAAATCCAAACACATCAATCCTGAGTGCATAATCAGTTCCTTCTCATTACGCTTGCGAAATAATCCCGAAAAAGTACAATAGTCAAAATGAGTGGCTTTGTATCTTTTGGCTTCGGAAGAAGATAGCATCAAACGCAGGGCTTCGGTTTGTGGTTGGGCATAATGCCCTATGATATAACGATACACATCCACAATACCTACCGCCCTTATCGGTTCGATGTTTTGAATGGGCTTGCGAAAGAACGAAAAGCAATAGTCTGTCGTTTCCATCATCTGATAATCTTTTTAGATTCGACAAATCGTCTGGCTTCTTCCATTAAGTCATCCTGTGTCTTATGCGATTTATTCTTCAACCAATCATCAATTTCCGATTGCAAGAAAGCTAATGCCTTATTTATTTTATGTACGGGAATCTGTTTGGTTGATACCCATCCATAAACCGTTTGCTTGGCTGGATGTGATGGAAGATAAGCGCAAAGCTCGTCTATATCCATCCACTTAGGTGAGCTACTTGCCTGCTTGTGTTGCAAGGCATTTACTTTGGATTGCAGTACTTCTACGGACTCAATTAGGTAGGACAACGCATTCGGCATTTCCTCCAATGAATTTACTTTATAAGCCATTTTTTCTTCGTATTAAAGTTTATGCCGCAAAAGTATAGGGATGCTTATAGGTGCTAAATAGGTGCTTGACCGCCACCAATCAACCGCTCATTTACCACTGACAGATTTAAGTTTCATTAATACGAGAATTTATTGGAAGACATAATGAAAGGGGAATAAACCACTATTGGGACTAACACATTCCTTGTCGAAAGCCTCAATGCTACAAAATACCCCTCAAAAAGCCGATGCTTCATGAGGGGTAAACGGTGGTAAATACATGATAGGTATCACATAAGTCGTTGGTGCTCAGAGGTGGGAGCCTCCACCACAACCTATAAATCCAAATTGTTTATATGCAGCGTATTGGCGGCTTTCTCTTTTTGTTCGTTTACAATATGCGTATAAATCTGCGTGGTTTTGACGTTAGTATGTCCCATCAAAGACTTGATGGTATATATGTCAACGCCATTTTCCAGCAACAGCGAAGCGTAGCTATGGCGGCCACAATGGAAGGTGATGTGCTTCTTGATACCGGATGCTTCTATCCAGACTTTCAACGGGCGAGAAATCCAAGAGGCATCAGTCAATCCTTCAAAAACAAGTGCTTCATCATCGTCTGGACGTATGCCGCATAGTTGAAGTGCCTGTTGAATGACAGGCTTGTAATCGGGCCTTTTTGTCTTTTGCTGAATTACGACTGCCTGCCATGTGCCCTTGCTTGTTTGCTGAATTTGTTTCCATTTCAAAGTTTGAATATCACTATGCCGCAATCCAGTGAGAATAGAGAACAAGAACGCACGTTTCAAAACATCATCTTTGCAAGGAGTATCAACCAACATCTGCACTTCATTCATAGTAAGCGCAACACGAGGTTTCTCAATGTTTGTTATTCCCTTTACTTTCGCACTTATATCAACGGTCAGATATTCATCAATGAATGCCTGTTTCAATCCGGCTTTGAGTATGGAAAAATATGTTGATGCTGTGTTCTGTGAGATAGTACCTTTCTTATTTCCTCCCATTGGAGCGCGGAGAAGGAACATCTTAATATCTTCAAGCAGTTTGATAGAAATCTCCTTGAATGGAATTGGTTGCCCTTGCGAATACATTTTCAATAATTCGCCTACACGCCTCCAGTTGACTATAATCGAATCGGAACTGTTGGGATGCCGTTTGCTGATGATACTATTGAAGTACTTGATGAAGTCCTGCTCGCTCCGCTCATTCTGTGCAGCGATTTCGTTTTCCTTATCAGTGTATAGGATGGCACTATCGTATTCGTGTTGGCGTAACTTCCGCACATTGTCGGCATAGATACAAGCCTCTTGGTCTATCGTTGAACGGCATTGGATAATCCCGTTCAAATCACGCTTAGGCTTATAGTTGAATGTTCCGTCCGGTAAGATACGTGCAATGGACGATTTGTCCCAAACTGGTGTAGATATAGTTCGGTTAATGGATTCTACCACACGGCTTGCACGGGTTGAACCTCGCTTATAAACTGGGTATGATTCTATAATCAAATACCACTCTTCTTTGTAGTTCGACCTTCTGAGCTTGACGGTCACTTTGGTATTAGGTAATGCTTTCTTCATAACGACTTGTATAATTTATCAATTTCAGATTTGGGAACATAAACATAGTTACCGATTTGGCGTGTAGGAATAGAATGACGGCGTATGTGCTTAAATACACTGCTGTCATTGATATGGAATTTCTTGGCAATCTCTCCGATAGTATAACAGTCTTTGGGTTCAAAGGACAATGCTTCCTTTTTTCTCTTTCTACTCCCTGCCTTTGTTTTGAAGTGTTCGTCCATATATTGCCAACTAAGGCGTGTTAGACGTTGACCAAAATTGTATGACGGTATCAAGCCTTGCCGTATCATACGATAAAGAACGTCTTTACTAATGCCGTAAATCAACATAGCCTCTTTTACGGTTAGATACCCCTTGCTGGATGGTATTCGTCTAATCAGTGCTTGGCGTATCGCTTCTTTCTCTTTTGCGATTTGTCTTTTCTTATACGCCCTCTTGGAACAAGCCGGGCAACAATACTTCGACACTAATGTCGGAGGAGTAAAGATTTTACCGCACTCCTCGCAACTTCTTTGAATGATGTAATTTCCTCTTGGCATATTCTTCTCGTTTTAAATGGTTTATATCAATCTAAGTTGTACCTTATCGCCAAATAAGACGTGTCGCAAACATGTCGCAAATAAGAGATAAAAAAGCCCATAGAAAACGAATAGCAACCATGAACCCTATAAATACAAAAAGCGTGCAACTCATTGAGCTGCACGCTTTTGCTTATTGTTTGTTATCTGTATCCTTATCGGAATCATTTGACTTCCTCAAAGATAACACAGCTTGATTATCAATACTTTACATCAACATTGGTACAAATAGGGTACAGATTAAAATAAGGAAAATCAAGCCTTCCGCAAACATCTAAAAGCATCGGAAAATATTTATAGCTAAATCATGTCTTTTCTGCTATTTGGTGGCTTTGTTGCTATATGGTGTAGTTGTCTATTGTTTCTTATGTTTGCCGCTTTCTAAGCGTTTTTTGATTAGCCTTATGGGAGGTGAAAGATAACATGCACTAGCAGGTCTTTATGCGGTTGTTGCAGGATCAAATGCTATGTCACCATAATGCCAGCATTGATTACAAGTTTTCTCGTTTTTTCTATATGTTGCTATATGTTATTCCATTTTGAAGGCCATTCTTAATTCTGTTTAATCATAAGTATGATAACTTGATTTTTCTTCTTTTTCCTTCCTATCATTATATACCTTTGTGAGGTAATTAATCGAATAATGGAAGTATGAATCAAAGTATAAACCCAATTTTAAGTGGCATTGCTAACTGGCTACTTGCCATGCTCGCCATCTGCCTTTCCTTTGAGTTTTGTCATCTGTGTAGCTGGGGACTCGGAGCAAGCATCGTTATTACCCCTGTGTTCGCTTATACGCTCTACTATGCTCGTCACCTTACCACGGCTATGGGAAAACTCGTGGCTACCCATTTGGCTCAACAGTTTTTAAGCGGAGACATCCTTTGTCCAAATGATACCCCCGTCAACAACACACCAAAGTCACCAACAAATAACGATATAGCAATGAAACGTCTCGACCTATTTCACTCCCAGTTTGAGAAGAGTCAAGAGGAGCTCGCCAAGGAAGTTATCCAACAGAAAGAGCTGAAGCTCCAGAAGATTCTCCAATACACCACTGACACTTTCTGCCGAATTGGCCTAACTGAGCATGAAACCTTTCAAATCCGTGAATGCGTTGAATACCTCGTCAAAAATGAGAAAGTACTATCCCTACCCGATTTGAAAATTGAACGCCGTCCAGAGATTACGCAGATCTCATTGAAGAACTTCGCATGGAACATCGCATACCAATACAAATTGCCTGGTCAATTAGCGGCTCAGTTTGTGATGACAACCTTTCATGAGTGGTTTGCCGACTCTACGCTTTATACTGTAGTGAAGAACCTTAAAACCACATCTGGCAATCACGCGATTCCTATTGATACGCATATCTTGAAGAAATACTAACCTCAATACACATTCATTGTTACCATAACGCTCTTGTATTCGCAGGAGCGTTTTTTTATTGTTGCCTATCCAAGAGAGAGAGAGTTCAGTTCCTATGTATTCATACGAGTTAAACTATATAGGGTAATTGAATGAACGAAGTTCTACCCAAATAACTACCAGACCTCTTTTAATCCATCTCTAACGACTCCTCTATATGAACCGATATAATACGCTTTCTGAATGAAGCGTAGTTAGCTGATATAGCCTATATACTTCTTCATCGTCTTTCCGGGCTTTGATAGCAATTTGGTTGCAAAGGTACTTCTTGTGTCTGCATCATCGCAAGGTCAAGCCTGTGGTCTCTGATAAAATCTCCACCCTTTGGGTAGTATTTGACCAGAGAATCTTGCATGATGATCCACAAGACCTTTTGAGGCAACAAAATTTTAATCAATCCCGAAAGTAGCTGAAGCGAAATAAGGGAAATAAAAAGTTTGAGTTTATGGGCATCGCAACAAAATTCGCAAAGTGGGACGTGCCAGCATTGGCTACCCTAAAGGGCTGCAAAGCTTACCAACTTCGTGAGCAGCTGAACGACGGTGAGAAGTTGAGCAGAGCCGATAAAAATTGGCTCACAGAGGCTATCAACCGCAATAGCTACTTCCGTCGTGGCATACCAGTGATGGGCTGGAAATTTGACTTTACCGATGCGGTTCATCTTTATTGGGTGAAGCAGTTCAGGCAAATCCACGAATATTATGCCATTGATAAGACCTCACTAAGAGCCATCTTATTTGGCAAGGTAGATGAAATCGTTGAACTAATATAATCAGTTTTCTATGGCTAATTACGCAACAAACCTCTTTTTCTGCAGCACAGAGAATGAGAACGACCTTGAAAAGGTAGAGAAGTTTTTGGATGAGAAGTTCTTCGACTGCTATCTGGAGCGCAGTGAAGACTATGTAGATGGCGAGTTCTATTCAAAGTGGGACTTCCCCGAGGCACTCATCAATGAAATGATTGAAAGCCTTGAAGACAAGCAGGGCATCTACATCCGTGTGCTTACCCACGAGCTCTGCAATGAGTATGTAAGTTTCCGCATCTTCTCACAAGGTGAATGGGACATTCGTTACTAACCATCAAAAGCCTCAGATATGCAAAAGTTTGAAAGTACAGAGAACATCCCTAAGTGGAGCCTGCCTTATCTCATCAATGATGACCCAAGTGGGTTGACCGATGAAGAAATAAAGATGGTAGATGATTTCGTCAATCAGTGGCAAGTGCAAGTGGTTTCACCCATCGAGGTGGACGGCGAAGCTCAACCTGAGTTTTCCTATTATCCACTCTTCGGTCAGGCAGCCGAGGTTGAACCTTGCATCGTGATTTACGCAAAGGAACAATAACCCTAAATGAAGTCATTATGTTATACGAATTTGAAGAAATAACCGATGTAGTCGGTTGCTGTTGTACTTTGCTCATCCCTTATCGTGGTCACAGTGAAGGCTATATCGTGGGCGATTATGGCAAAGACGTTGTCGTGAGATTGAATAACGGCAAAGAAATCGTAGAGAGCCGGAACGATGTGCTGATTTATGATTGATGTGCCCAACAAAAGTAAGAAACCTTTAAAAACAAAGTATCCTAATTTCCGCAAGCGAATGAAATCAGAGCATTACCTATGCATTTTTCAGTGAG
>OGPX01000840.1_pt1 | contig 22709 bp, 23 predicted proteins | sample 1553101 | NCBI WGS metagenome assembly OGPX01 (sample SAMEA2579964, study PRJEB22360) | human gut metagenome | biome: human gut; feature: human-associated habitat; material: faeces | place: Denmark | collected 2008/2010
ACTTTTCGCAATAAAGCAATGATAAAACAGAAATTATATTTTCTCTGTTTTGACCAAAAATTTATGTACCCTAAACGGGGTGCTGAATAGTTACGTCCCGTGAAAGAAAGCCTCCTCGAATTTATCAATCGCACCATCCTGACCAACGATATGTTCCTTCAACGCAGTCGAGATTTTCTTTGTCTGCAACACAATTTCCTCTAATGTCATATCTTCGGTTTTTACCGCATTTTCTCTTTCAAGATCCGGATTATAAAACGGTCCTGATACATCGTGCAATTCTTTCTTATAGATTCCGTTTTCCGTCAGTTCGACATATACATCTAAAAGTGTATGTTTTCCACTCTCCAGGAAAGCTTTCATGGTGTCAACGGTCTTGCTGTTTAATGCCACCCAGGTATTTCTGTAATTTTTTGCAGCCGCACAACAACGGTATTTGACCTCTGCCAGATCAAGCGACGTCATATCATTTTCATCATAAAAGATCGCACTCAGTGTCTTATATTCCTCTGATGATGTAAATTCATATAAAATGCTTTTCTGCACTTCTTCCGGACTTTCCCAGTCTGCATCCGATGAAAGCAATCGTTTCTGCTGAAAATACTCGTCAATAAATTTCTTGGGCTCTAATACCGCATATAAAATCCGATAATATAAAACAGGTGGAAAATATCTTCCGACAAATCCCATCTTATTTCCAAATTCATCACCTGTCACACTCGATAAATTTCCTTCTTCCATCGCAAGAATCATATCCAACCACAGAGATTCAAAACAGTATTTTTCATCCAGGTCCAATGCCTTGCGAATCTGTTTTTCCTGCTCTTTTAACTCTTCCGGTGCCCTGGACGTTGGAAGAACACAGGATGTATATGTATCATCCTCAAAAAGATCCTCTTCATCGTCTTCCAGGAAGTCCCAGTCTTCCTCTTCATTATCAAAAGGAAGCTTTTCTTCCTCTTCCGTCTCATAAAAGTCTGCAGAACACGGATATTCCCCATATATCTGCGCATTTGCATCTCCCAGATATTCCTTTGCATGTAAGATTGCCCAGCGTAAACTTCCCAGAACCGTAGCCGGTTCCTCAATCAGACTCTCTTGATATTCAAAACTTTTGCTGTAAAATAATTCGAGTTTTTCTGCCTCCGGATAAAAATCCAGCCAGCTCATATAAATTCCGGGATGATCCCCGTCTTTTAATGCATAGATTTTATTTTCTATATTTTTCATGCCTGCTCCTCCTCGTCATTTGTCTCTTCAGCTTCAGCCTCTGCCTCACGCTTCATCTCTTCCATTCTCTCAAGTAAGTCTGCTGCTAAATAAACTGATTCTTCATAATCAAAATCCATATTTTTTTCCTCGCTTTCGTTTTTATTATCATATAAACGTAACTGTAAACAAAAAAAATCGGCGAAAACTCAATGGTTTTCGCCGATTCAAAATTCAGTTTTCTGCATTTTGCAAAAAAAGCCAAATCAAATCTTACATTATTGAATTGTAATATATTTCTTTTCTTCCACTTTTGTCTTATCTTCCTTTGGAACAAACAGTGTGAGAATACCATCCTGGAATCCTGCTTTGATATCTTCCTGACGCAGATACTCGCCTACATAAAATGATCTCTGGCAGCTTCCGGTGTAACGCTCGCGACGCAGATACTTACCTTCCTCTTTCTCTTCCACACTCTTTGTCGCACTGATCGTCAGGTATCCATTGTGAAGTGCTGCCTGAATCTCTTCTTTTTTATATCCCGGCAGATCCATCTGCAATTCATAACCATCTGCAAATTCTTTGATATCTGTCTTCATCAGATTCTGTGTTGTCTGTGCAGCCTGCTGCTTCGGTGCCTTCTTGCTATATTCGCTATCGTCATACCATGGGTTAAAAAATGTATCAAATAAATCGTACATAAGTCATTTCCTCCTGCAAACGTTTTGTTTTTTCGTATGACCTTATTATAGCACGTTATTAGCACTCGTCAAGTAGGAGTGCTAATAAATTTTCTAAAATATTTATAAACTCACGTTCCAGGGTTCTGGCTGCAATCAGAATACAGAAAATCCCCAGCCCCATCTCCGACAGAAATATCTGACATTGCTTCAGAACCCTTTTATGCTAAAGTGGTTCTTACGAAACGTAAGTAATCCTTCTTCCCGCATTTTCCCCAATTCTTTGGAAAGCGCACTCCGGTCAAGATTCAGATAATCCGCCATCTGCTGCCGGTTAAACGGAATATCAAATGTATTGCTCCCTGCTTTCGTGGCCTGTTCTGAGAAAAAAGCCGCCAGTCTTCCCCGCACGGTTTTTGATGTAGTACAAAAAATGCGGTTGGAAAGATTCCGGTTTTTCTTCGTTGAAATGAGCAAAAGGTTTTTGAGCATCTTACAATACCATGTGGCCTGTGCATTCTGTTCTTCCATAAGCCGCTGCACATCCAGAAACAAAATCAAAGAGTCTTCATCTGCAATCGCATCCACCATCAGTGGCACTTCATGAAACGCATAAGACTCTGCAAACACCTGTCCCTTTTCCACACGACTTAATATACTCTTATTTCCCCAGAGATCATTATTCTCGATCAACACACTTCCTTCTAACACAATGCCGATTTCATGCACAAGGTCTCCCACATGAAACACCGTCATATGTTTGTTAAACTTCTGTCTGCGGATTGCACCGATCTGTTCAAGATCATGCAGTTCCTGCTCTGTCAGTCCCTGAAATACTGGTAAAAATTGAAAATCCATAATTCCTCTTTTCGTGGCTATAACAACCGAATTCATAATCCTATTTTATTATAATAGGCTCACAAACACAACAAAAACAAGGAGATTTTATTTATATGGATAACAAAATGTTTTGCTTTCAATGCGAGCAGACTGCCGGATGCACTGGATGCGTAGGAAATGCCGGTGTCTGTGGAAAAACAGCCACCACCGCCGCTTTACAGGACGAACTGACCGGGGCACTTATCGGACTTGCCCACGCCTGTGAAAATAATCCAAAGACCGATGCCACCGACCGTATTGTGATTGAGGGGCTTTTTACCACAATCACCAATGTAAATTTTAATGATGAAACTTTAAAAGAAATGATTGCCCATGTGCACACAGAAAAATCCCGCATCGTTCCGGGATGCAGTGCCTGTGCCTCCCCTTGCGGCAACACAAGTGATTATGATATGAAGCAGATCTGGGATGCGGATGAGGATATCCGCTCGCTGAAATCCCTCATTCTTTTCGGCATCCGCGGTATGGCCGCCTATGCTTACCATGCTCTGATGCTTGGTCTTTCCGATGAAACGGTAAATAACTTCTTTTACAAGGCGCTTTCCATTCTCGGCTACGATTATGAGATGAACGAGCTTTTGCCAATCGTACTTGAAGTGGGTGAAGTCAACCTTCGCTGCATGGAACTTTTAGACAAGGCAAACACGACCACATATGGCACGCCTGTCCCGACCAAAGTTTCTCTTACCATCGAAAAAGGGCCATTCATCGTTGTAAGCGGTCATGATTTAAAAGATCTTGAGCTTTTGTTACAGCAGACCGAAGGCAAGGGCATTCAGGTATATACCCACGGAGAAATGCTCCCGGCCCATGCTTATCCAAAACTCAAAAAGTACAAGCATCTCAAAGGCAATTTCGGTACTGCATGGCAGAACCAGCAGAAAGAATTTGATCAAGTGCCCGGTGCATTCCTGTTTACAACGAATTGTCTGATGCCGGTAAAACCGGGATATGCCGACCGTGTCTTTACCACAGAAATGGTCTCTTATCCGGAGATTGTCCACATTGGGGAAGACAAAGATTTCACACCTGTGATTGAAAAAGCGCTCGAATTGGGTGGCTACTCAGAAGACCAGCACAAAACCGGAATCAATGGCGGTACTTCTGTCATGACCGGATTCGGCCACGAAACGGTACTCAGTGTTGCGGACAAAGTAATCGACGCTGTAAAAAGCGGAGATATCCGTCACTTCTTCCTTGTGGGTGGATGCGATGGCGCACGACCGGGAAGAAATTACTACACGGAATTTGTAAAACAGACACCAAAGGATACGATCATCCTCACGCTCGCCTGTGGGAAATATCGTTTCAATGATCTGGACCTTGGCGAAATCGGAGGACTTCCAAGAATTATGGATATGGGTCAGTGTAACGATGCCTACTCTGCGATTAAAGTTGCCATCGCATTAGCCGAGGCCTTTGACTGTGGCGTTAATGAACTTCCGCTCTCCATGATTCTGTCCTGGTATGAGCAGAAAGCCGTATGTATTCTTCTGACTTTACTGCATCTTGGCATCCAGAACATTTACTTAGGTCCGACGCTCCCGGCATTCATTTCTAAGAATGTCCTGCAGTATCTGGTAGAGAATTATCATATCTCGCCGATTGGTACTCCGGAAGAAGATCTAAAACATATTTTAGGATAACAATGTCCTGAATGAAAAAGAGCTCTCATTTTCCTTTTAAAACAGATACATTTTTTCAAAAACTTTGCTTATAATTTACGCAAAAATGCGAAGCCTGCATAACAGCTTCGCATTTTTATTCTTTATAATTGTTCTACATCGTCACGTAAATTACCGGTCATCTCCTGCACATAAGTTGTCTGCGAGGAGATTTCTTCCGTGTTTGCTGCAATCGTTGCAACTTTCTCCGTCATCTCATTGATACGCTCAATCAGATTCTTAATTGCGTCCATACTCTCCCCTACTTTTGGAAGAATTGCATCCGCTTTCTGGTCGTTCTGCGACAGCAAATCTTTAGTAGAATCTGACAGATTACGAATTTCCTCTGCTACAACAGCAAATCCTCTTCCCTGCTCTCCGGCCCGGGCAGCCTCTATGGATGCATTCAGAGAAAGCAGATTTGTCTGTCCTGCAATCGAAGAGATATCCTCGTTACTCTTCTTATATACATTAATGAAATCCGACATAATTCCTACAGATTCATTCAGATTCTCACACAAATCCGAAATCGTCTGAATGTGCTGTGCAAGATTTGTTGCTTCATTCGCAGATGCCTCATTTGCAATATTCAGCTCACTGATATTATCACTCAATGAAACAAATCTTTCGGTAATGTCTGCTAGTTTTTTCTGATGTATTGCCTGCTCTTCCTGCTCTCTGACACGGATTTCTTCGAGCTTTTTCATCTCCTCTTCGGCAAGACTCCGCACATAGTGCACACAATTTTCCCGGACATTAACACCATTGTAAATTGCACGAACCATATTTTTGCAGGATGAATATCCACAGGATTCACAATCTCTGTGCTGTTCTTCATAGGTTCCCTTGTTCATGCTTTCATACATTTCATTTACATACTGCTCAGAAGGTTCTTCGATTGGTACCTGCTTTGCTGTATAATGACGGATAAAATCATCCAGATTCAGATTCGAAAATGCTTCCATAAAATTTTTCAGACGCTCCTGTGGCTGCAGATTTTCTGCCCACGGACTCTTGCTCTTATGTTTCTTTCCAAAGTGTCCTTTTTGCGTCGTTTCTGTGTTCTTGGTGTTTCTCATTTTTGCTATGGTAAACATTACATCATCAGTGTTCCGTTCCGGTTCTGTTGCTGTACCATAGAGACAGCCTTTTGCACAATTCAAAATATCTACCATGAACGGAAGCTGCTCCTGTTTTTGAATGCGTTTTGCATAAGCACGAAGATACTCATACGCCTCATGTTCACCTTCTACCTGACGCACAACCTGTTCCCGGCCAAGAAAATGCTCCACATTCTCACGAAGTCCTCCCGGCATCGGATACAAAGCCCCCAGACCATACTCCAGCTCATCCGTGTATGGTTCACAGCTTTCGTATTCCTTTCCAATTGCCTGCATCAGTTTTTCGAATGTTACATTGTAAGATACATATCCCTCGCAATTTTTATCTGTTATCTCAAGCTTTTTCGCAATACACGGACTGATAAACGCAATCGCATCACTGACCTGCATATACTTCTTCATATAGATTGCCGTACACATCATCGGACTGTGTACCGGTACCAGCCGCGGAATCAATTCCGGAATATATTTTTCCACATAAGTAACAACCGCCGGACATGGCTGCGAAATGCCTCCGGTAAAATTATGTTCCGTAATATATTTCAAATATCCCCACGTCGTAATATCTGCGCCAAACGAAACACTGCAAATATGATTGACACCTTTCTTTTTCAAATATCCCAGAACTTTCTGATATTCCTTTGGATAGTTTGCCAAAAAAGCCGGTGCCAAAATTACAGAAATCTTCTTTCCCTGCGATAAATCTGCAAAGAAACGTTCCGTATCATCAAAATAATCTCTTGCTTCATGTGGACATGCATCAAAACATGCTCCACAGGCAATGCACTTTTCGCTATCCACCATTACTTTTCCGGCTTCGGTCGCGACATTCGCAGTGAGTACCGGACACGCACGTACACACTTGTTGCAGCCAGTACATGCCTCATTTGTGTAAATCAAATCCATAGTCCACCTCTTCTTATGCATTTTGCATAGTTTTCTGTTAGCCATTGAGATTATTTTATCATATTTTACTATGTTTTTCCACCTGTTTTTATCAAATATCTTGCACAGATATGAAAAAGGTACTATAATCGCGACGGAATAAGAAAATATAAAGCAAACCCCCGGCAACTGCCGGGGGTTTGTTTTATATTTTCTTATTCTATTTTGATTTCTTCAATCCCTTAACTTTCACTACCTTGGAATAAAAATTACCCTTGGTATCCTGAATAAGAATTGTATACTTTCCATTTTTCTTAACTTTAAATTTGTATTTATCTCCTTTTGCAGTCAAACGTTTTGGATTACGTCCCTTATCCAAACCATAGCGATACCATGATCCATATGAATATTTCTCCCAATATTTACTGTCTTTATTATGCGCTTTTCCGATTGTTCCTTTCTGGTACTGTACGGCTCGTGCATAAGTTCCAAGAGTGTCATCAAATGATACCGTTGCTTTTGTTTTGGATGCATTTAGCTTTACTTTTGCATTGATTACTTTCTTACACGGAATCGCTGCAGCTGTCAAATTAATATTTCCCTCAAATGACTCATAATTTGATCGGATTGTCACAAGCGATGCATAATAAGTTCCTTTATTCAAAAAACCATATGTTATTCTGGAATCTTCTTCAGAATCAAAATATTGATCTTCCAATTCCATAACTTTGTGTGCTCCGGATGCATCAGAAAATACATCCACTCTTGTTTCATGTCCATCATCCTTTGAAGAAACCATAGAAGAATTTGCTTTCATAATCACCCAAGAGTCCTGTTTTAAAGTAAAAGAAACGTAATCCATCACAGATTCATCTGTCCGATCCAATAAAGATATCGAGTTTGTGAACATTGCCGGTGCATTTTCCCACTCTGCGATATTATTAATTACAGGGATCTCTTTCTTTTCCCAATTGATTGTTCCTGCCTTTACCGGAGTAATTCCTGTAAACAAGCTTGTCACAACCATCGCTGCTGCAAGCACCATTGCAGTTAACTTCTTTTTCATAACTTTTCTCCTTTTCTTTCAACATCAGTCCTTTTCCATTTGTTTTAATTAAAAACTGACATCATTGTTTTTATTACTTTTACATTTTATCGTTTCCTTCATACATTCTCAATAGGAAAAAAGTCCTAACTTAGGAACTGATTTAAAGACTGCCCTGCATTACGGTGGCTTACACCATACGACTGAGCCTTGCGATATCCAATAATCATTGCCGCCGATAAAACGGAACACAACATTTCCGTATATGCAACATTTCTTATTGACAAATACTATCAAGTCTTTTATACTGAAACATGCGAATTGTATTTACAGAATTCGCCATTAACGAATTAAATACAGGCAATAATTGAGAGTGAACCGAGTTCATGAAGGGGTGCACCACCGCGGGTGTATTTCTTTGTGGACTCTTTTTTTATTCATTTATTTGAGAAATTTTAACAATTAACGATCACTGGTTCTGCCTGAGAAAGGAGCCCATATGGTTACCATTAATGGACATTCCATAGAATTAAAATCATCCATTACCATTGCAGAGTATCTTGCACAAAATGACTACAAAGCAGACCGCATTGCCGTGGAACTAAACGAAGCGATTCTTCCAAAAGACAGCTATGCTTCTACCATTTTGAAAGATGGAGATGTACTGGAAATTGTAAATTTTGTAGGAGGAGGCTGATGCGATGCAGCTTACAAAAAAAGAAATCGACGAAGCACTGAACGAACGGCATTCACAGGAAGTTCAGCAGAAACTTGCCGCCGGAGATGTGACTATTGCCGGGCTTGGCGGTCTCGGTTCGAATGTTGCTTTTGCGCTGGCGCGTATCGGTGTTGGCCATCTGCATCTCATTGATTTCGATACCGTGGATATTACCAACTTAAACCGGCAGCAATATTTCATGGAGCATATCGGTATGAAGAAAACGGATGCTCTGCAATCGCTGTTGTTAAAAATCAACCCTTATCTGGATATCCGGACCGACTGTGTACGCGTCACAGAAGACAATCTGCTGGAACTTTTTTGCGATGCCACGATTGTTTGTGAAGCATTTGACCGGCCGGAAGCCAAAGCGATGCTGGTCAATGGGATTCTCACCCATTTTCCGGACAAAAAGCTCGTATCCGCATCCGGTATGGCTGGTTTTGACAGCAGCAACACAATCGTCACACGTCAGGTCATGCCCAATTTTTATCTGTGTGGCGACGGTATCAGCGATCCTGCTTACGGGCACGGGCTGATGGCTGCCCGCGTCGCAATCTGTGCCGCACATGAAGCCAATATGATTACCCGCCTGCTGCTCGGCGAGACCCATATCTGAAATATAAATAGAAAGAAGGATTTTATCATGCATACAAACGATACATTTACTTTAGGAGGACACGAATTCTCTTCCCGATTCATTTTAGGTTCCGGAAAGTTTTCCCTTGATCTCGTAAAAGCCTGCATCGAAAAAGCAGACGCACAGATCATCACCCTTGCACTACGCCGTGCAAACGAAGGCGGTGTGGCAAATATTCTCGATTATATTCCGGACAATGTCACACTTCTGCCAAACACTTCCGGGGCAAGAACTGCTGAGGAAGCAGTACGTATCGCCCGCCTTTCCCGAGAAATCGGATGTGGTGATTTTGTAAAGATTGAAGTGGTACACGACAGCAAATATCTGCTTCCGGACAACTACGAGACAATCAAAGCAACCGAAATTCTTGCAAAGGAAGGCTTTGTTGTCATGCCATACATGTATCCGGATCTGAATGTCGCCCGCGCATTAAAAGATGCAGGTGCTGCATGCATTATGCCGCTTGGTGCTCCGATTGGTTCAAACAAAGGACTTTGTACCAAAGATTTCATCCAGATTCTGATTGATGAAATTGATCTCCCGATTATTGTGGATGCCGGCATCGGCCGCCCATCCCAGGCCTGCGAAGCAATGGAAATGGGTGCTTCCGCTGTCATGGCAAACACTGCTGTTGCTACTGCCGGAGATGTTGCACTCATGGCAGAGGCATTCAAGAAAGCAATCGAAGCAGGCCGAAGTGCATATCTTGCCGGGCTCGGACGCACATTGGAAAGAGGTGCAAGTGCCTCATCTCCTCTGACTGGATTTCTTCAGGAACAGGAGGCATAGATCATGGCACAGGAACATATCAATGAAAGTATTTTAAGTGAGGAAATTTTAGAGGATCAAAAGAAAAACCGGATTGATCATATGACTTATCTTCCAGGAATGGAAGCGATCAAATCCGATGTCATGGACCAGGTCGTCGCAGCTGCAAAGGCTTATGATTACGACAAGTACACCGCGGCAGATGTACGCCGTGCCTTAGCACATGACAATCGTACTCCGGAAGATTTTGCCGCACTTCTCTCTCCTGCCGCTTTGCCACTCCTCGAAGAGATTGCGCAGGCAGCCCAGAAAGAGACGCGCAAACATTTTGGAAACAGTGTATATATGTTCACCCCAATCTATATCGCAAACTACTGTGAAAACTACTGCATTTACTGCGGTTTTAACTGCCACAACAAAATCAACCGTGCGCAGCTGAATGCAGAAGAAATTGATAAAGAAATGGCTGCAATTGCAAAAACCGGACTGCAGGAAATCCTTATTCTTACCGGCGAAAGTCGTAATAAGTCAACCGTGGAATACATTGGTGAGGCCTGCAAGATTGCCCGCAAATATTTCAAAGTCATCGGTCTTGAAATTTATCCGGTCAATTCCGATGAATATGCATATCTGCATTCCTGCGGTGCAGACTATGTGACCGTATTCCAGGAAACTTACAATTCTGACAAATATGAGACACTGCATCTGGCCGGTCACAAACGTATTTTTCCGTACCGTGTCAATGCGCAGGAACGTGCGCTCATGGGGGGAATGCGCGGTGTTGGTTTCGGTGCCCTGCTCGGACTGGATGATTTCCGCAAAGATGCATTTGCCACCGGATATCATGCATACCTTCTGCAGCGCAAGTACCCGCATGCTGAGATTGCATTCTCCTGCCCGCGTCTTCGCCCGATCATCAACAACGACCGGATTAATCCGATGGATGTTCACGAGCCTCAGCTTTTGCAGGTCGTATGTGCATATCGTCTTTTTATGCCGTTCGCAAGCATCACGGTATCAACACGCGAATGTGCCCGTGTAAGAGACAATCTCGTAGAAATTGCTGCGACAAAAATCTCAGCCGGCGTCAGCACCGGAATCGGCGGTCATGTCGATGATATCGAAGATAAGGGAGATGATCAGTTTGAAATCTCTGATGGCCGTTCAGTAGATGAAGTATATCATGCACTCCTTGACCATAATCTTCAACCAGTGATGAATGATTATATTTACGTCTAAACAACGAGGAACACTATGCAAGATTCCAATTTTATCTATTACAAAAATACCATTGCCGTAACCAACCGGCATTTGTGCACATGTCCACTGACAGAACAGCTCAAAAAAGTCTGTTCTGTCCACCCTCGGGCAATTATTCTCCGGGAAAAAGATTTATCAGAAGATGCCTATCTTTCTCTTGCAGAAGAGGTTCTTTCTATCTGTGCAAAAGAAAATGTTCCATGCATTCTTCATAATTTTATTGATGTAGCAGCCCGCCTGCAGGTGAACATGATCCATCTCCCCCTACACGTTCTGCGTGAAAACAGACACAACCTGTCTGGATTTTCAACCATTGGAACTTCTGTACACTCCGTAGAAGATGCATCAGAAGCGGTCTCTCTTGGTGCGACCTATCTTTCTGCAGGTCACATTTATGCTACAGACTGCAAAAAAGGACTTCCACCGCGCGGACTTGATTTCTTACAACAAGTCTGCGAACACGTGAAAGTCCCTGTCTATGCAATTGGTGGCATCAAAGCCAGTGAAAATCAGTTTCAGGAAATTATGGCACATGGTGCCAAAGGCGGCTGTATTATGTCTGGCATGATGCAGTTATAATAAATATAACATCAGCCACACAAATTTGCTGCTCCGATTACACCTGCGCGACTGCCTAAAGTTGCGCAGCGTACTTCTGGAATAAATGCTTTTTCTCCACCAAAACAACAACTAATTTATTTTTTATTGCGGGAAGCCTTGCGCATAGCAGCTTTACGTACTGCACGCTTTCTTCTTCCGCCAACTTTCTCTTCTTTCTTCTCTTCGACTTTTTCTTCTGACTTTGTCTCTGCCTGTTCTTCAAAATGCATTTCTAATTGTACGCACTCTTCTTCTTTCTTTTGTGGTTTTTCTGCAACATTTTTTTCTTCTGTTGCTTTCTCCGCAATCTTCTCAACTTCCACTGGTTTTTCCTCTTTCGTTTTCGGAAGAATAACCTTTTTCATCTCTACGACTTTATCAAGGTCTCCCCATACAGAAACTTCGTTTGCGTGATATGCCTCTAACAGATCTTTCTTTCCAGCTGCTATTTCCAAGAGGCTTGCAGCTGACAGTGTCAAAATTGCATCTCTGTCATAATACTCATAAGGCTGCACATCGATATTTCCCTCTGAAAATTCAATATACAATGCTCCCTCTGCTTCCCCTTCAATATTACACTGAATTGCAACATGCTCCTTTACATTGCCTGCATCAGCATTTGTATAAATGTCTCTTATATTCTGTACTAATTCTTCGTAAGTCATTTTCTTCTCCTCTTTCTTTCAAACAAATAGATTTATAGTTCTCCAAACGGAAACACCTGATTTTCTCTTTCAATTTCAATAAGGCGGTTTGCCATTCCAAGATTACTGATTCGTTTTTTATAGGCAGCAATTCCAGAATAATCCTGCCACATATGCATTGGAAAAACAAATTCCGCATCCGTATTCTTCAAAAAGAAATCCAAACCATTAAATTGATATTCTCCAAGCCTTGGATCTGTTGGAATAAAAGCAACGTTGATTGGCAATTCCGCAAGTTTGCGAATTTCATGCTGATAGGTTCTCTTCATTTTTCCATTAATCAGATCACCGGCACCTTCCATTTTCCAATCACTCAAATCTCCCGCATGGAAAATACTTACTCCATTGGTTGTAACATAGAATGCCACACCTACATCCGTGGAGTTCAGCGTCTTTATCGTAAGATCATCGATCTCATATGTTTTGCCCGCAGTCACAAACTGCACCTTCTCACGGACTTTTGGATCAATTCCATGCTTTTTTAAAAAATTGGGACTAATCCGGATATCCTTTGACAGGATATAATGAATGTTTGGATACTGCTCCGTCCATCGCAGAATATCCATATCAAAATGATCCGTATGACTGTGACTTGCAAACATGTAAATCGGGGTATCCGGTTCATAAGTTGGAATCTTTCCATGAAAAGTATACCCGTTTACGCGGTTTCCGTCAAAATAATCAAAAATTAATACTTTATTGTCGACTTCCACAAGAAAGCAACTGTGATGTATAAAAATTACCTGCATGTCCGTCCAATCTCCTTAATGATTTCTGTCACAAGCGCCTGAAAACGAGGTGCTGTCTCGTCTGCAGATTTCTGCACTTCTGCATGAGACAACGGTTCTGGCGAAATACCACAAGCCAGATTTGAAATACAGGAAATTCCTATGATCTGCATCCCCATATGATTGGCTGCGACTGCCTCACATGCCGTGCTCATTCCTACCGCATCTGCACCCAGAATACGTGCCATAGCAACCTCCTGTGGCGATTCGTATGCAGGTCCGGTAAACTGTAGATACGTTCCTTCTTTCAAATCAATTTCCAGATCAACCGCGCACTTTCTTGCAATATGAATCAAATTACGATTATAAATTTCACTCATATCCGGAAAGCGTGAACCCAATTCCTCTATATTGGCTCCGATGAGTGGTGAAGGAACAAAACTCGCGATTTGCCCCGTAATCAACATGAGGTCTCCCGCATGCATTCCCTGCTGCACACCACCGGCAGCATTCGTCAGAAATAAAATCCTTGCTCCCATCAGTTTCATAAGGCGAGTGGGCAATACTACATCTTTCATTGAATATCCTTCATAATAATGCACACGTCCCTGCATACACACCACGGGAACATTTCCTACATATCCAAACACAAAACGCCCCGCATGTCCTGCGACCGTCGACACCGGAAAACCCTCAATATCGTGATAATCGAGAGTTGCCTTCACTTCAATTTTATCTGCATAATCTCCAAGTCCGGAGCCCAGCACCAATGCAACCTCCGGTACAAAATCCACCTGTTTGCGCACACTTTCGTAACAGCGGATCAGTTTATCATATACTTCGCTCATATGCCATTCCTTTCTTACTCCTAGTATAGCAGATTTTTTCTCATTTAGGAATGCCATTTACACGTTTTAGAGAATATTAATATAATTCATCCAAATACTGTTTTGCATGTGTACTCTTTCCCAGTTCTCCAAATTCATTGGAATATAGGATCACTTCGATCTGTATTTTTCCTGCGCCACGCTTATTCAGATAAAACATGATTTTTTCCACAAGATCCGACATAACAGCATCTTTTTTGCCACATGTATTCAGGATTCTTACCGCTTCCTCCGTCGTAACACAATCAAGAATCGCTTCTAAACATTCCACCGGCACATGCTGGCGTACCGCTGCCGCCACAAGGATTTCCATGCGACAGTCACCTTCTTTGGAATGCGTATTCATGATACCGCCTGCAACTTTGACAAGTTTTCCAATATGTCCGGTCAAAAGCATTTTATGAAATCCAATGTCACATGCCATATCAATGGTCTGGCCAATATAATTGCTGCATTTCACACTTGTATCCAAATCAAAATCATAGGCACGTTTCATATAATCCAGCCCGTAATTTCCCGGAGAAACCGCTACAATGTCTTTTCCCATGGCATATTTTTGCCGCAATTCCACATATATCGTATCCAACAGTGCCTGGCTGCTCATAGGTTCTACAATTCCGCTGGTTCCAAGAATTGAGATTCCCCCCACGATGCCAAGCCGTGGATTAAACGTCTTCTCTGCCAGTTCCACACCGGCAGGTGCTGAAATTTCAATCCATAATTTGTCCTGATAATCAAGCAGCTCACACACCTGACGCACCTCCCGTTCAATCATTTCCCTTGGAACATGGTTGATTGCCGCATTGCCGACAGGCTGATCCAGCCCCGGCTTTGTCACACGACCAACCCCGAGCCCGCCATCAATATAGATTATTGGAAGTCCGTCCTTTTTCTGTTGTTGCGATAAATCAACCGATGCAGCTTCCTCACCGGATTCTACCGAGACACTTGCATATATTATTGTACCGGTCGTAATGTCCGGGTCATCCCCACCGTCTTTTACCACACCACAGCTTACACAACTTTCGCTTCGTTGTATATCAACAATCTGTGCATGAAATGGAATTCCTTTCGGCGTCTGAATCGTAATCTCTTCTTTTATTTTCCCTGAAAAAAGCATGTATGCAGCAGCTTTTGCTGCGGCAGCCGCACAGCTTCCTGTTGTAAATCCATATCTCATAAAAATGTTCTCATTTTATATCTGCATCCAGTGTGTGTTCTATTTCCGAAAACGGAACAATTGGCGGTTGCTTTTCCAAATGTTCCCCAATCATTTTCTCCATCCATACCATATCATACCAGCGATTGAATTTATATCCACATGCATGAAATTTTCCGACCATGGAATACCCGAACTTTTCATGAAAAAGCACACTGTCTTTTGTCAGATACGGATCTTCTTCCTGTGGATATGCGATGCAGGCATTCACATTTAAAATGCCTTGTCTCTTTAATATTTCTTCCAGTTTTTCATATAAAAGGCTTCCAACACCCATTCGTTTCTGGTTCTGCCGCACATAGATGGAAGTCTCCACCGCCCAGTCATAAGCTGCTCTCTCCTTGAACGCACCCGCATAAGCATATCCCAAAATTTCACCCTGATATTCGGCTACCAGATAAGGATATGTCTTTTGGGTATTTTTGATTCGATTCATAAACTCTTCGATATCAGGCACATCATACTCAAAGGTAATTGCCGTATGTTCTACATATGGTCTGTAAATTTCGAGTAATGTCTGTGCATCTTCTGTGGATGCAACACGAATTATTATATTGTTTTTCATTATATCACACTCCTGGATTTTGACTTATCGCTTACTTATTTTCTTTTCCCGATGACTGATAAATTTTGTCACGTAATCAGAATTATGTGCAGCAAAAATTCCTGCCGGCATTCCCAACAATATACAACGTACAACAGGCAGGAGTATTCTTTTTTCTCCTGCCTGCATAATGCGCTCTAATGCCTGTGAAGGTGCATATACTGAATTTTCCATGATATAATGTTTCTCCTTGCCATTACCATTATTTGTTGCTTCTAACATTTGTTAGTCTTCTCTATCAATAGTAACATAGAAACACATCTACTGCAAGTGTATCAATTTTTCCAAATTCTCTACACTGACAGATTTTGAATAGTAATATCCTTGAAACCAGGAAGCACCGTATGTGCGCAGATATTTCTCAAGTTTCTCATCTGCTACACCTTCCAGACAGGTCTTTATGTGAACTGCATTTGCAAAATCAACAATACTTTGTACCATCATCTGTTTCTTTTCATTTTCTATAATATCCCTTATAAAGCTCATGTCAATCTTAATTTCGTCCACCGGCAAATTTAACGCCATGCTCGACGATGCACTTCCTGTGCCATAATCATCGATTGCAAACTTTATACCGAATTTTTTCAAAAATGTAACTGTCTCTTTAATTACAGACTGTGGCAAAGAACCACACCTCTCTGTAATTTCCAGACAAAGATGATCGGCCGGATAATGAATTTCGTCCAATAGCTTTAATACGACCTTACAAAAAGACTGCCTCTCTAACTGCTTTGCAGAAACATTGACATTGATGAAAAATTTCGGGTTGATAGCAAGAAATTTCAAGCCGTCACGCAAAGCTGTCTCCAATACAAAATTGCCCAATTCATACATAGACGGATCATTCTCCAACCAGTCGATAAACATGTCTGGAGATGCCACTCCGTATGGTTCCCTTTTCCATCGAACCAACGCTTCTGCACCTACAATACTTCCATCTTTTGAATTAACTACCGGTTGGTATTCCACATAAAAACCATCACATTGATTAAGTACGGACTGATGGATTATTTTCATGAGATCCAGGCTGGCTCCGCTGTTTGTACGCACCAGATCATTAAAAAACAATACTTCTGTGCCTCGTCTCTCCTGTGCTTTTTCCAATGTATATTCCAACTTACTCTGTACAATACTTGTCTCACCTACATAATTTTCAAGTATGAGACCACCTGCATAAATGTTGAACTCAAAATAATGTCCGCCAATGCTGATATTACCATCCAGCTCCGCATGGATACGATCCATGAATATCTCCGCTTCATTTCGGTCTGCATCCCGCAATATAAAGGCAAAATTTGTACTGTTCATACGATATACAGCTGTTTCAGCGTCCATCATATATATGAACCGCATAGAGATTTCCTGTTGAATCTTATCGCTATAATTTTTTCCATATAAAATATTGATGTCGCTGATATGATCCAGTTCAATCTCAAGTATCGCCACTTTCCGCTGAGTTTTTATATATTCTTTCAAGTCCTTTTCAAACTTTACCTGTCCAAACAAGCAGGTTAATGGGTCTATCTGCGGTATTGCATTTTCATTTTTCAGGACCATAACAAGATAACTACGTCCGCTTTTTTCTACAATATCCATAAAAAAGCCAAGCATATTATATTGTTCTTTTTTCCCCATACGAATAAAAAGCAGATCTGACAGTTTTTCACCCTTAAGGCGCAATTCTATTTCCCGTATATACTCTTCCCGATCATGTGGATGCACACAATCTAACACTTCATGGTAGAAATCGTGATGCCAATTTTCCTCCATCCCAAAAAAATCTGCTGTTTTCTTTGGAACAAACGTAATATCATTCTGCATATCCGTGACCAACAAATACGAATTTAGTGTTAAATCTGTAATCTTACTGGCAATTTCCGTATAAAAGTCGCTGTCCTCTATCCAGAATTTTTGTTCTCCCATCCATTCATCCCCTCATCTTACTGATCATTTTGCTTTTCCATCATTGGAATAGCTTCATAACTTGGTTTGAAGAAATCTTTATCACACATTTTATAATACTGCATGAAAATTCTTTCCATAATTTTTTCAATCTGACTTGCCTTAGGTTCAAACAAAATAATCAGATATTGCATGGAACTGTATCGTGTACAAATATCCACCTTTCGAATTTTCTGTCGAATTGAAGTCTCCATGCACTCCAGTGCCTGTTCGATATTTTCTATGTACATTGCATGGTCTGGCAGAGTATCCATTGTTACCATTACAAGATAACAATTATGCTTGTAACGCTCGCCCAGACTGTTTATATACTCATATATCCTGGCAAAATCTCTGTAATCCAGATCCAGCGCGCCGGAATAGCTTCCACTCTCCCGCAAAGCCCGGGCAATGGTCTCTAAATCTTTACTGATTTCCGATTCCTGCATGTTTTTCTGTTGCAATTGCTGGTAAAAGAAAAAGTCTGCTTTTCCATTCTGTTTTACATAATATAAAGCCTTGTCCGCATTCATATAACACTCTTCAAATATATCACCTTTCCTGCTCATGCAAAGACCGGCTGATATCGACGCCGCTTTTACCTCCACATCTTTGTCAGTTTTTTCCTTAAACGCATGGAATATCCGGCTTACACATGCCTTTACCTGTTCTTTGTCATCTTCCGGCAGAAAAAGAAGGAATTCATCACCGCCCAGCCGGCATGCAACGGAGCCATTCTCCTCATTTTTCAGAAGATTTCCAAGCAGCTTCAAAGCACGGTCGCCGGCTTTATGTCCATAGATATCATTGATTTTCTTCAGATTATCCATATCCATGAAAACAAGACAGCCATCCTGTTGTTGCATTAGCTGTGCGATTGCAGCTTCTCCACGATTCCGCATTGGAAGTCCGGTGAGATAATCATAACTTTCCATATTTTCGTGACTTTTCATAGTGGTCATTATATTGGAAATAAATTTGCCTGTCTCAATCTCTGCATCCGACAGACTCCCTTTTATATTCATCAAATAATTTTCTTCAATTGTAAGACAGCCCTCATCCATAAGTTTCAATAACACATCTGCAACATCCGGATCAAATTGTTTTCCCCGGTTCTCTTGAATTTCCTTACGAATCTGCTCCTGTGATAACGCATCTCTGTAGATCCGTTTGGAACTCATAGCATCATAACTGTCTGCCACGGCAACAATTCGTGCATGAATCGGAATTTCTTCCCCTGCAAGACCATCAGGATACCCCTTTCCGTCGTACCGCTCATGGTGATATTTTGCAATCTCAGCCACATGATCAATGATCGTAATATTCTTTAAAATATCTGCTCCGATGACCGTATGTGCCTTGATCAGCTCATACTCTTCCTCCGTAAGGCTGGTCGGTTTATTTAAAATTGCATCCGGTATGCCGATTTTTCCCACATCATACATATAAACTGCATCTTTTAAATTTGAAATTTCCGTTGCATCCCATCCCATTTTTTCTGCAATCATTGCTGCATACTCAGCAACACGAAAGGAATGTCCTCTCATATACTCATCTTTTGCTTCGATAGTAGTGGACAATGTCTGTATCATCTGCAGAGAAGTTTTTTCCGTCTGTCTCCTTCGCTTTTCAATTTCTTCTTTTTGCCGCTTTTGTTCCATATTGCGAACATTTTTTATTGTCCGGATAATATTAACAAACAGCAATATAGCCAGACCAATGCCGGTAAATACCCCTGACAGTGTTACGACAAAATAGACGGATGCAGCCTCAATCACCACAGAAATCATAGCGATGACCATCCCCACCAAAACCAGATGATATTCACTTGCTGCACCTGAACGAATGTCTTTGATAAATGTAACTGCAATCACTACAAAGGATAACGCCAGCACAACATGTGCAGCCGGAAGGGTCTGAATATAATCTGCCACTCCAGCAAGCTGCAATACCGTACTGACACCAAGATTCAATACGGCAACTGCTTCAATATAATGATATACTTTGCGATACCTTCCCTTTTGCACACTGTCTATATAAAAAAGCAAAGGTATCGGACAAATCATTACTACTATAAAGCAAAGTGCGGAAAGAACCGATGTATTCGGTACCCATAACTGGCGCAGCTTTGACTCTCCAATCATCCATACGGCTCCAACAATCATACACCAGCCCAAGTACTCCATGTCGAACTTCGTATAATACACAATTCCAAGTGCAATGCTGAAAAGAACCGTAATTACACCTGCAAACAAGATGAATAAGGCCATCACTGTTTCCATGCCGTATTCATCAAAAATCTGCGCCCAGATGTCGCCTCTTTCACCACAATAGATTGTGTTTACCACACCCGCATAATTTGAAGTATGTGTGGTCAGTTCCAGCCGAACTTCTTTTCCTGCATCTTTTTCCGAAGTTAGACAAAAAATATATCGACTGGCAGAATTCTTTCCAAACGGTCTTGTATCTGTTGTATCATATTTTGTGCGTAACTTACCATCTATATAAAAACTTACATCCTGTAAAGACGAACGTATGGCCAGTGTATTCTCATTGTAATTTTCCGGCAGCCGCGTCGTAAGCACCATCGTTTCGTTTACAGCTACATCATACACACCAGGCACCTTGATTACTTCCTGTGTTCCATCCGATTTGTGCCAGATGAATTTTCCCTGATATGTGATGTTTTGGAGTTTCATGCTCTCGCTGCGCTCACTCGGGTAAGCAATTTCCGCAGCAAAAAATCCCACAAAAATCAATAGCATCAATATGTAGAGTACGCTTTGCCTCTTTTTGCTAACTGCATAACTTTCCATATTTTTATCTCCTCTTTACGTTGCGTTGAATATCAGCCCCTTACTTTTTCAGTTTTAATCCATCACTAAATGCATTTCCAACAATTGCTCCAAGCGCAATATACTTGTTATTTACCGGATCATAGGTAATCGGCTTAAGTTTTGCCGGATCAATCTTTCCATCTGTCAGAATGCTCTCATCTGCATTCACATTCATGATCTCACCGATAAGAATTCCATCCGTAAAACTCTTCACTTTACACTCTAGTGCCATCGGTAATTCTTCGATCAACGGCGCATTCACGTTTTCACTTTTGATTGCGTGAAAACCTGCTCTTGCAAACTTATCCGGCACTTTATTTGCAGACTCCACCCCTACATAATCACAAGCAACCACAGTATCTTCGGTTGCAAAGCTTACCGTAAACGCACCCGTCTTTTTCAGATTTTCTGTTGTCTTGTGATTGGACATGCTGATAGAAATCTCATTCATATCTGTAATACAGCCCCATGCTGCGTTCATCGCATCCGGAACTCCATTCTCATCGTACGTTCCTATAATCAGTACCGGCATCGGGTACACAAATGGTTTTGCACCAAAATCAACTCTGCTCATTGTTTTTCCTCCTGTTTGTCAATATGATTATTATAACAAATTCAAAACTAATTTACTATAAATTATACATGTTCTCTCCTGTTATTATTATGAATCACATTACCGCATCAAACACATCCGCTACTGCCATAATTCTAGCACACAATGGAATTTGTTTTCTTGATAGACCATCCTCAAACTTATCAACCTGTTTGCACCCATATGATCTTGCAGTTTTACATGATGCAACATATCAAGTTTTCATAGAAAACTTGACACTATCTCTGCTATCTGTTACTCAAATCAATTATAGAGGCACTGCTATAATGATACTTCTGAATTCGTGCTATGAACTTTCCATTGATCATATTATATAAAAATTTCAGGCAACAAAACAAGTTGTCTTTTTATGCACAATGTATCAATTTTACAGATGCATGAATTTACTCTTTTACGTCAGCAAATTCAAAATCATATTTTTAATCATACGAATTTCCAGCGGATGATCTTCTGTTTCAAAAGTGAATAAAACATCTGTCCCCGGCAACAAATGATTCTCATAATACAAATTGTTCTTCCAAACAAAATCAGAAACATACTCTGGGTTGCTCATAAGTCCCGCGTGCTCCCAATAAGTAAGTTTTCCGGTTTGCGTATTTATAATTGTAAAGTCTGGATAAATAAGAATGTCGCGTCCATTATATTTTAATATAAGTGGCCGCTCATATTTGTAAAGAAGCTGATCTGCTTCCATATGCAAAAGATTTGCTATAATTACCTCTGACTTGGAACGTACATACTCTCCTGCATTTGTTTCATATCGCAATGCCTCCGGGTATTTATTGCATGGTTCATATGTTTCCTGTTTCCATGCCTGAATCCGCCTGATACAATTCTCTTCCAATGGTATAACCAACGACTGTCTGTCTTCTGTCATTGATTCGTATATCTGCATTTCCTTATCATAACAATATGCTTTCTCAAAATTTTCAAGTAACTTCAAATTCTTCTGTAAAATAGGCTCTACTTTTTCATAATAACCTTTTTGCGCCAACAACTGAATCTGTTTCTCCTCCTTTTTTGAAAGATACTTTCTTATATATTTTAAGTTCTCGTCATGATACTGCCACTTATAATAAATCTTTTTTTGCTTATGTGTAATTATCAAAGAACCTTTTGGTACCGTCTTCTGAAACCGCTGAATCCTATCCAACAAATCCCTTGTTTCTTTTATTTGTTTTCTTACTTGTTTCTGAAATAATTGCATCCCCAATAATCGTCCTTTCCTTCTTTCTCGTAAAGTAGTACTAAAACCTCCTCATAATCTTTTTAGTACTACTTATTTTGATTTTCGTATCCCACGCCCCCCAAAAGTAGTACACTAAATCCAACACCAACGTTTTTAGTACTACTTTTCACTTCTCTTTCGTCCATTTTTCTTTCAAAATAGTACATAACCACCCTCATTCGTTCGTTTAGTACTACATTTTTCTTTACTTTACTATAATTTTTGATAAAAAGTAGTACCTAATTGCTTTTACTCTTTCTTCTAGTACTACTTTCCCTTTACTTTCACTTGAATTTTCTGCTTTAAATAGTATCTAATAAGCTCTTTATGCACTTTTAGTACCACTTCTCCCATGTCGTCTTTCCAAAATCATCCAAAAACTGGTACCCCCACAGCAATTCAAACTAGTATAGCGTTTTCTAAATAACTGAACCATTTACGCAGAATATTTTTCAGAA
>OGPX01000842.1_pt1 | contig 22692 bp, 15 predicted proteins | sample 1553101 | NCBI WGS metagenome assembly OGPX01 (sample SAMEA2579964, study PRJEB22360) | human gut metagenome | biome: human gut; feature: human-associated habitat; material: faeces | place: Denmark | collected 2008/2010
GGATTGTCTGGCATTTTAGCCGTTATGGTAGCTGCCTTGGTGATTTCCTTGGTCGCCGCCGCGTCACTGTAATACTTTCCGCAGCCCTCGCAGTACCAATATTCAATATTGCCCTCGGCATCCTTGGTCGCCGCCTTTGCGTCGATATGCTTGAGGTCTAAGTGATTGGTTGCATCAAGCTCGCCGTAAGCCTTTTCGCAGACTTCGCATACAGCTTTGTCCTTGCAGGTTGCTTTGCCGCCGGTATGGTTAGTAATTATCTTGCCGCAGTAGTCACAGATGTGGTTTTTGTCTGCGTCCTCGTGATTGGAAATGATCTTTTCGCAGTAGTCGCAGATGTGGTTTTTGTCCGCGTCCGCATGGTTGGAAATTACTTTTCCACAAATGTCGCATATGTGGTCTTTGTCTGCATCCGCGTGGTTGGAGATTACCTTCTCGCAGTAGTCACAAATGTGATTTTTATCTGTATCTTCGTGGTTAGTAATTACCTTGCCGCAGTAGTCGCAGATGTGGTTTTGGTCCGCGTCCTCGTGGTTGGAAATTACCTTTTCGCAGTAGTCGCAAATGTGATTTTTATTCGCATCCTCATGGTTGGAGATTATATTTCCGCAAATGTCGCATATGTGGTTTTTATCCTCATCGGTGCAATTATCCGTTTCGACGCCTTCCGTACAGCCGTCTGCCGTGCATTGGCGGGTGTGTGTGCCGTTGCCGTTTGATGTCCATTCGCCGAAGGTATGCCCGTCGTTGACCGTTACGGTCATTTCGGCGGTGTTGCCAGCCCTGTCGGCAGCAACAATCTTCTGCTCGCTGTCTGCCGGAGAGAGGACAAAACTGCCGTTTTCGTCAAGCTCGACCTCTGTGCCGTTTACGGTTACGATGCCCACATACTTCTCGTCAACGGTGACCGTCTGTGCCGCACAATAGGTCTTGCCGTTTTCTATGCCGGTGATCACAGGGCTTGTGCCGTCAAGCACGATGCCGTCCGAGCAAATGTAGTCCGTATTGCCCGCCTTATCGGTCAGTCTGACATAGATAATATATTCGTTATCGGGGTCAATGCCGAACGGTGCGTTGTACGCTGTGAAGGTCATGCCGTCAAGCTCCGCTTTGGTAAGCTCTTTAGCCGACAGCAGATATTCAACCGTTACCGTCTCACCGCTGTTGTCGGCTGCGTTTATCGTTACTGTTTGCGTGTCCTTAAAGAACAGCCCGAAGGTGATATTGTTGAGGAACGCTTTCCAACTGTTCTCGTTGATTTTAATTTCACCCGTGGGCTTTTCGCTGTCTTTCCACTGCGCCGTGATGGTCATATTCTCGGCAGGCATGGTTTTGGGAATTACCTTATCCCACCCGATAAAGGTGTAGCCCTCTCTCGTCGGGTCGGCAGGAGCGGTGATCGCTGTGCCGTAGTCCTGCTCGATGAAGTCAATTTCACTGCCGCCGTCGGTGTCAAATGTTATTTTGTACCGATTAATCTGCCACAGCGCCGTGATCTCCATGATCTTCGCGGGCATTTTCTTAGGGAATGGAGTATCCCAGCCGATGAAGGTATAGCCCTCTCTCGTAGGATCATCAGGGACGGTGACGGGCGTGTCGTAATTCTGGTCGATGATGCTATCCGGTTCACCGTTTGCAAACTTGACTCTGATCACATACGACAGGATATCCCACCCGGCGTACAGCGTCATATTCCCGGGGATCGGGTCGTCAAAGTCCCACTTTTGCTCCGGCTTGCAGGCGGCATCCGTATACCAGCCGCGGAAGTTGTGCCCCTCCCTTACAGGCTCTTCATAAGGCCTTTGGATACACTCGTTTTGTTTTTCCTCACACGTTGCCGCACCGGTCAATGTGCCGCCGTTCGGATCGAACGTGACCGTGCAAAGGGGTGCCTCCTCCCACAGGGCATACAGGGTACAGTCCTCCGTTTTGTCATATGTGTACGTGCCACGGCCGTCTTCATCGCCGTATTGCCTGCCGCCCCACTGTTCATCATACCAGCCACGGAAAAAATATCCCTTGTATCGGGGTATCGGCATTTGTTCAAAATTCCCGCCATATGTGACCTGCATTGTGTCCTGTGCCACCGTACTGCCGCTGGCATCGAATGTGCCGCCGTTGGCATCGAGGGTAACGGTGTACAAATGGAGAGTCCACTGTGCTGTCAGCGTGATGCTTGTCACGGAATCGTCGGTCGCAAGATCGGCATAGGCAATATCGGCCGTGACCGTTTTGTCGCCGTATTTAAAGCCGGCAAAATCATAGCCGTCCCTCGTCGGCACGGACACGCCGTCTAAAACTTTATCTGTCCATTTGAGATTGCTCTTTGTATCAATTACACTGTCTTCACTCTTAAAGATAACGCTGTAATCATTCCGCTCAACATATCGGGCGACAAGGTATATTCTACCCTGTGCGCCGTCCATGGTTCCGTATTCTCTGAAAAGATCAGCCACGGTTTTGAGATTGGTATAGTTATCGGTCAAAGAGCCGTAAGAAACTTCGCCCACATACCAATCGTCAAAAACGTATCCTGTTTTGTGAACGGGCTGTACGGACGGTTTGGGAACTCTTCCGTTTTCGTCAAGGTGGTTCATCGTTTGAAGAGTGACTCTTTGTCCCTCGTCATTTTCATACTGATAACAAATAAAAACGGTGTATTGAGGCGCGCATTTCGCATAGAGAGTCATATTATCAGTCAGAACGGTATTTTCGTCCACTTTGGTACCGCCGCTGCTCTGTGTGTACCAGCCTATGAACTTCATAAACGAAGCAGGATTTATGGTAGGAACTCCGCTTAAATCCTTTAATTTTTGTCCGTATTCTCCGTATATTTCGGACTGGCCGCTCATAGAATATCCGTTTGCGTTAAAAGTAACTTTTACTCTGTAACCCGACCAACGGCCGTAAAGGGTTGTATCCTCCGTTAAAACATCATTGCCGAAATCCCAATGCTTGTAGCCGTCACCCAAAGGTATTGCCCAAATATCGTTAAAAACATATCCGTCTCGCAGCGGCGGATCTACGGGCTTTTGTATTTTTTCGCCGTTAAGAACGGTTTGTGAAGAAAGGGTTGTCGGCTCGTTTTCGGCAAGCTTAAAGGTCACGATTCGTTTTTTTGCAATTTTTATATATTGAGCGTTGCTTATGTCTTCGTTTCTGAAGCCCTGCTTGATTTCTCCGAGAGAATTCTCATCTGCGCCGAACCTAAGTCCGTTCGTTTTCGAAATCGAGAAAGCGTCGCCTGCGGCATATCTGCCTTTGATTATTGCATATCCGTTGTCAAAGTCAAAAAAGTAATTATTTTCACCGGCACACGACAGCGTACAATGCTCCGCGCTGACGTCGATAACCGCATCTCCGGTTACGGTGAATTTTCCTTCGGAGGATATGGCATACTGACCGGTGCCCGAATTTTTTATCGTTCCGCCGCTCATTTTAACTTCGCAGCCGTAACCGACATAAAGCTCCGCACCGTTTTTAAGGTTAACGGGTGCTTCGTCGGAGCCTGTCGAATAGTTATCTTCAAACAGTCCGCCCTTAATCTCAACTTTACTGCTTGTATCGCTCACGGCAAGCCCGCCGCCGGGTCCTATTGCGCTGTTGTTTTTGATTACCGGAGTGCCGCTTCCGCCGCCTATTGTCAGCACCGCATTCTTACCGTAATCAACAGAGATTGCTCCGCCGTTTCTGGCATAGCAGTTTTGAATGGTGCCGCCCTCCATAACGAACTTTCCGTACTCCACGCTCACGGCTCCGCCGTATACGCCGTAGAAGTTCTTTATCGTACCACCGGTCATAATAAACTTGGAGTTTTTTTCGTCAAGCCTGACAAAGCCTCCGGGGGTGCCGTAGACCCTGCCGTCAACCATTTTGCGGTTATATTCCAGATTTTCGCCCTCTAATGTACCGCTTTCCAGCCGCAGGGTGGCGTTGGAATTTCCCGAAAAACGGACGGCGGAGATGGCCTTTTTCCCGTTTCCGATGATCTTCAGGACTCCGTATTGAAACCGCGTAGAATCCCGTATCGTCAGTTCCGCTCCATCCGTAAGATAGAAGGCTTTGTCTGAATTAATATCCTGCTTTATCGAGAAGCCATGATAATTCAGATCTATGATGACCTTCGTTTTGATCAGGAAATATCCTTCGCATTCGCTCAGGGACACCGTGAAGTTCTTACCGATACGAATTACTGTGGTTTCTTCGGTTCTGCTATTGCTATCGTCTATTGCTTTGATGAATTCGGCTGCCGAAGTTACTGTCACGGAAACCTCGCTGTTTGCCGCAGCGGCCTTTCCCGCCGTCTCACCCTCCGCAAACACGCTTGTAGGCACAAGGCATAGCACCATACATAGGATAAGTAGGATACTGAGTATTCGTTTCTTCATTTCTCGTTACCTCCTTTCAAGTATTGCGAGCTGTATTTATCTGCAAACAGGGCGACGCCCTGCTTTAAGACCTCCATCTGGGCTTTCAGATAATATTCATCCTCAAACATTGCGTAGTGGACACATGCCCGGACGAATATAAAGATCAGCGGCGTGATAGTCGTATACGGTATGCCGATTTTAGGTTCAAGCAGCTTTGCGTATTCGGTGTAGCGCTCGTTTACACCTTCAAAAAACTTCTTGCCGTATTCAATATATTTCGGATGGGTGTAGACCTGATACATCAACCGGTATTTTTTACCATGCTCCCGTGCCGTCCAATAGGGGACTTCCTCAATAAACCGCATAGCATCCTTCGGGTCGGTCGGGGCTTTTTTCATAAAGTCGTCCTCGACCTTTGCCATGCAGTAGGCGGTAGATTCGAGAATCAGTTCGTCCACACTGTTAAAGTAGGAGTACAGATTGCCCGTTGTGCAGCCACACGCCGCTGCCAAAGCCTTGATGCCCGTACCTGTCAAACCGTTTTCCGCATAGCATTCAAAGCATTTTTCCATCATTTCGCATTTGCGTGCATTGTGCTGTTCCTCTGTCGCCCGCATATACACCACTCCCTTCTTGATAACTAACTAATCAGTTAATTATAATATGACATAGAATTATGATATTTTCAAGAGCAGTCTGCAAAAAAGGTGTGATAAAAAGTCAAGGTACTTGGGTTGGGGCGTTTACTTATAATCTTCTTATCAATCAGCATTACAATTCACAGCCCCCATTTCAGAGCAACAAAAAATCTCCGCCAGCAAAGCAAATGCCTTGCCAACGGAGATATATAATATGCTACTCTTTTCTCACACATTAGTAACAATCGCCACGCCATCGCCCTCTATATCCACAGTCTTATTGCCTGCAGTTATGAAGAAGCTGTCGCCAGCTTTGTAGTTTTTAATGTTGTCGTCAACCCTGATAGTTCCCTTTCCTTCTGTAAAGATTACGGAACGGAAAGATGCTGTGTCGACATTAATTGTCACATGGTCAGATATGTCGTATTTGTAACATTCAAAATACTTGCAGCTGACTAATAGCTGTCCAGCTGTTGAATTCTCTTCAAGAGTTATAGCCGCCTCTTCCAACGCCTTATCATCTATGTCTTTGCAGCTTTCATATGATACATACTTTTTAGTGTCAACAACATCGAGTGCTTTATCAACATGCAGTTCGCGCTTATTTCCGAACTTGTCCCTGCGGTCATAATCGTACATACGATAAGTACAATTAGAATTCTGCTGTATTTCACATATAAGGATTCCGGCTCCAATAGCATGAATTGTGCCGGCTTTGACCATGACGCAGTCACCTTTGCTGACTTCTACCTTATTAAGAATATCCGTTATTGTGTTATTCTCAATACGTTCTCTTATCTCTTCTTTGCTAGCATCCTTAGAAAGACCGCAATACAGATAAGCGCCGGGTTCACAGTCAACAACATACCACATTTCATTCTTGCCAAATTCATTCTCATTTCCTAATGCATACTCATCATCCGGATGAATCTGGATAGATAAAGGCTTCATAGCATCTATGAACTTTATAAGAATTGGAAAACGGTCAAGTGAGCCACTCTTCCAGCCAACTGTATCTGCTCCAAATTTTTCAATAAATTCACCGAAATACATTCCCTTATATGGACCATCCGCAATAATTGACTGTCCATCTGGATGTGCAGACAATTCCCAGCTTTCCGCAATAATATCATAATCACATTTCTTGCCAAATACAGTTCTTAGCTTGGTTCCACCCCACAGATAATCCTTGAATGCTGGTTCAAGTCTGATAATATCAGGAATTTTATGAGACTCCTGAACGGGTTCTATTCGTAAGAAATCAGATTCAGACATAATCTCGCCTATACCAGTCTCAATAATAACCACATTCTCAGTTCCATGATTGGAAACCTTATGTGGCATGCCAACAGGTATGCTTACAGTTGCTCCCCTGCCATATTCTGCAACATCATCTCCTATCTGAATAGTTGCAATACCATCAACAACCATCCAGTTTTCAGAGCGGTGTTCATGGCAATGCATTTTCATACTCATACCAGGGTACAAAGTTACTTTCTTAACCTTATAATTCTTGGTCATACACAATATCTGATGCATTCCCCATTCACGAAATGAAACCTTGGAACTGTCAAAATAAGGCTTATACTCTTCCACATGAGATTTAACAATATCCTTGATTAAAGAAATGTGTTCTCTGTCTGATATATATGTTGCATCCTCCGTATTAACAATAGATATATTGTTGATATGATTAGCAACAATAAGATGCTTATCAGCAGTATTAATCATTACCACATCTTCACAGGCATTATCGATAATATTTCTATGTCCGTAATCGCTTTGATTATCCTCATCGTTAATGTCTGCTATACAATCAATATCCCTATATTCAAAATCTGCAGTCAGCTCTGTTATATTGTCTATCTTAGTAAATAAATCTGCCTGCATACGCATTTTAGGGAAACGGTTCATAATAGAATCCGGAACATTAATAATATGACTTACAGTCTTAAGTTTTCTCCTGATTGCCTTCTTAGTCTGGGCAATATCCGGATATATCCCACGTAATGCTTTGTTAAATGCACCAACCATGCATACATATATTCCAGCATGCTCACCATTAACAGATGAAACAATATTAGCTATCGTCCCTGTTTGGGCTGCTTCTTTCGCTCTTATGATAGAATCTTTGTAACTGCCTGATTCTATTACCAGATCAGAAACAGTAACCATCATAAGATCTGATGGGTTAAGAAAAATGCTTGCTAAAGAAACTGCGGCAAATGTACCGCAGTTCTTACTCTCGTATATTATCCTGTATCTTACATCCTGAAATACCTTAAGCTGTGTCTCCATAATATCTGCATAGCTTTCATTAGTAACAATGATAAATTCATCTGCAAATGGCATATTTCTTACAATAGTATCCTGTAAAAGAGATCTGCCCTCACATATATTAAGGAACTGCTTGGGATAGTTCTTTCTTGAGAGTGGCCATAATGTATTGCCTAATCCTCCCGCCAATATAACACACTTCATAATAATTATCTCTCAGCTCTCATTGGATTATTGAGGAAATCCTCATATGATAATCTTATTCCTTCTTCTAACTCTGTCTTATATTTCCAGCCAAGCTTCTCTGCCTTAGACACATCAAGAAGCTTTCTTGGTGTACCATTAGGTTTAGTTGTATCCCAGAGAATCTTACCATCATATCCAATAACCTTAGCAACAAGTTCTGTAAGCTCTTTAATAGTAAGCTCTTTACCTGTACCTGCATTAACAGTCTCATCACCACTATAATTATTCATAAGAAATACACACAGATTAGCAAGGTCATCAACATATAAGAATTCTCTTAAAGGACTGCCATCACCCCAGCATGTAACCTCAGATAATCCGTTAACCTTAGCTTCATGGAATCTTCTGATAAGTGCAGGAAGAACATGACTATGAGTAGGGTGGTAATTATCGTTAGGACCATAGAGATTAGTTGGCATAACTGATATATAATCTGTTCCATACTGCTTATTAAGGAACTCACAATACTTAAGTCCTGATATCTTAGCAAGTGCATATGCCTCATTAGTCTTCTCAAGCTCAGATGTAAGTAAGCAGTCTTCCTTCATAGGCTGTGGTGCCATTCTTGGATATATGCATGATGATCCAAGAAATTCTAGCTTCTTGCAGCCATTCTTCCATGCTGAATTAATAACATTCATCTCAAGAATCATATTATCATACATAAAATCAGCAAGTGCATTCTGATTAGCAACAATTCCACCAACCTTAGCCGCTGCTAAGAATACATATTCTGGTTTCTCTTCTGCAAAAAAGCTTTCTACAGCATCCTGTCTGCAAAGATCTAATTCCTTATGTGTTCTTGTAATAATATTATTATATCCCTGTCTTTCAAGTTCTCTTACTATAGCAGAACCAACCATTCCTCTGTGTCCTGCAACATATATCTTAGCGTTCTTCTCCATCATAATTACTTAACAACACCTTTCTCAAGATATTCTTCAAGATTGCATGCAACATACTCTCCGGCTCTCTCAACAGCAACCTTCTTCATATCATGTTCAACCATAATCTTAACAAGTTCCTCGAATGAAGTCTTAGTTGGATTCCATCCAAGTTCTGTCTTAGCCTTAGTAGGATCTCCCCAAAGATTAACAACATCTGTAGGTCTGTAGAAATCAGGAGATACTTCAACAAGAACCTTTCCTGTTGCCTTATCATATCCCTTTTCGTCCATTCCTTCACCCTTGAATTCAAGTTCAATACCTGCTTCATGGAATGCAAGCTGGCAGAACTCTCTTACTGAATGCTGCACACCTGTTGCTATAACGAAATCTTCTGGCTTGTCATTCTGAAGAATAAGCCACATACACTCTACATAATCCTTAGCATATCCCCAGTCACGAAGACTTGAAAGATTACCAAGATATAACTTCTCCTGCTTACCCTGTGCAATACGGGCTGCTGCAAGAGTAATCTTTCTTGTTACAAATGTCTCTCCTCTTCTCTCTGATTCATGATTGAACAGAATACCTGAACAGCAGAACATATTATAAGCTTCTCTATATTCCTTAACAATCCAGAAACCATACTGCTTAGCAACAGCATATGGACTGTATGGATGGAAAGGAGTTGTCTCTCTCTGTGGTACTTCTTCAACTTTACCATATAATTCAGATGTAGAAGCCTGATATATCTTACATGTATCAGCTAGACCACACATTCTGACAGCCTCAAGAACTCTTAATACACCTGTTGCAACAACATCTGCTGTATATTCAGGAACATCAAAAGAAACCTGAACATGGCTCTGTGCTGCAAGATTATATATTTCATCTGGTCTTACCTTAGAAATAACAGATATAAGACTTGTAGAGTCTGCTAAATCTCCATAATGAAGATGGAACTGTGGATTACCCTCGAGATGAGCAATTCTCTCTCTGAAATCAACTGATGATCTTCTTATAATACCATGAACATCATATCCCTTCTCTATAAGCAGCTCTGCAAGATAAGATCCATCCTGTCCTGTTACCCCTGTAATAATCGCTTTTTTCATACTTGATTCTCCTTGTATCTATAATGTATTAGAAAGTTAGTCTTATTCTAAACACTAAAACTGACTTGATGAATAGACAAATGTAGCAAATGTTAGCACAATATTGCTCTGTTTAAAGCAAAAATGGTTTCACATCCGAATTACTACGAATGTAAAACCATTGATTATATGACTTACCACATTTTACGATATTCAGAAGGACTGATTCCTTCTACCTTCTTAAAAGCCCTGCTGAAATAATTAGGATCATCCATTCCTACAGCCTGTCCAATTTCATCAATTCTCTTATCAGAGAACCTCAACATCTGCTTGGCTTTGGTGATACGCAAAACATTAACATAATTATTAATAGTTGTTCCGTATGATTCATTAAAAAGCCTTAACATATAATATTTGCTGATATAGAACTTATTAGCAAGCTCATCTAACGATATTCTCTCTTTATAATTCTCGTCAAGATACTCTTTTATTGCTACAATCTCGGCTTTTTTATGCGCAGAGCTGGCATTCTCCGGATTCCATGATTCTTCCATCAGCATACATATTAATGAAGCTAATAATTCATTAATCTTCATATCTCTCACATAATCAGATGAGGCTGCAACTTTATATATGTCACTCATTAAATCAGAAAAACGCTTAATATTATGCGGATGAAATACAGTTGTTCCACCCCGTTCTTTATATTTTTCATATATCAGATACATATTCGATGAGTAGAAATGACACCATTTCAAAGTCCACAAATTTCCATGATTGTATCCTGTAGAGTGGCTATACTCCTTCTGACAGTCAATAAATACACAGTCTCCCTTATGCAATTCATATGTATGGTTCTCAAAGCTAAGCTTTCCATCCCCATCTTCTACAATAAAACACAAGTATGAATTCATTCCCACTCTTCCTGAAGTATGCGGCTTAATCGCCGTTAGTTCACCTGTTTCCTGTATATGTAATAATGCCTCTTTAGCAAATGAAGATGGTGTATATAAGATTCTATTAGAATGAACAGTATTCGATGTTGAAAATAATTCTTCATAATTATCCATAGCTATATACCTCTAACCAATTATACTTACCAGCTCGTCTGCAACCGCATTTGCAGCATCATAAAATCCCTCAAAGCAGTCTTCATCCAATTGTTTTAAATGCTCAATAACACTATTCATATTACATAAATCATCCTGAGTAACAGATATTGCCATATGCCTGTCACATAGCTGTCTTATAGTATTACGATCCTCTAACACTCCATCTCTTCTAAAAAGTGCCATTGGCTTTCCGGCAAGTACACTTTCAGATACTGTCCCCCATCCAGCCTTCGATATAACATAATCAGCAGCTTTAATATAATCCTGTGTATTAATAGTATCTTTACCTATAACCATTACATTATCCCCACTAAGAGGCACGCCCTCAGTTGTTATGAAAAATGCATCTACATTATCAACATCTATAATTGTGTTAAAATGTGCAGACATCCCTATAGAGACAAATACAATCGGACTATTAATACCATTCTTGATATCACGTACATTTTCTTCATTAAATGGTCTTGAAAGTAAGCCAGTCACTTTAATTCTGGCATTATCAATTACTGATAGCATCTCTTCAGTATGAAAAGGTAATATAAGTGCATGTCTTATCAGCTTGTAATATGCTTCATATACATCTGTAATCCTGTCTGGCAGAAACTCTCTGTATAACTCTACCCATGTGAAATTACCAACATATAACATAGGCACGCCTGCCATATCACATGCTTTAATCGCCCATACAGGCATATCACACAATGCAGCATCTATACAATTATCCTTTAACCACTGCGATTCTCTATGGCTTCTTCCTGGTACTGACTCCACATACATGTCACATGCATCAGCCAGCTTCTTGGCATCTACATCAAGAGTTCCATCATGTAATACAAGACCTATATCAGTATGTTCTTTCCTATATATAATCCTGCTACACTGTTCTTCATCAACCATAGTTCTAAGAACATCTTTAGCAAACTCCAACTGTCTTTTTCCGCATACAATGTGAACATATGAATCATATCTTCTAATAACACTTGCTATAACAGATATGTTCCTTGACATATGACCAAATCCATGATCTGAAAGGTAAAAAACTAGGTTCATTATTGTATCCTCTTTTATTAATTATTATTTGCTGTATCATACATTTTTAAATTATATAATAATCAAAAACTTATTTGCCTGTTTTCTTTACCCTATTATAGATATTATATTTGATACCAAATCTGACACACATTAAAAATGCAATAATCAACGCCGAAAGTATAATAGAAATTGACGTTGTTAAAACAATATTTTGTGTGTGAATCATTCTTTTTATAATAAATCTAAACAAAGCCACAACTGGATAATGTAAACCATATATAAATAATGTTTCTCTACCTACCAATTGTATTATAGGAACTGATTTTATACATAGAGACATAGTCATAACACTTATGCTTCCTAATATCCCAATCAAATAAAACAAACAAGGATTTCCAACTCTTCCAGATGCCATTTGAATAACAATATTATTTTTATATGAGAAAATAAATGTAATACATATCCAGCACAAACTTACAATAAAAAACATTAATTTGCATTGTTTAATATTTAAATTTTTGAGCCCATTATATATCGGTTTGCCCAAATAAAAAAATGGTAAAGCAATCAGTGAAATTTCTGTATAAAATGGCATGTGTAAGTCATATTTTATTAAAATGAATCCCAATACTGTCAATACGCAAATACACAGCCATCTTGTTTTATTTATAATTTTATTATTTAATATATACCCAATTACACTCACAATAAATAATGATGGCAAATACCATAATCCTCCCCAACTGACATTGTACAGAAACATTACGTTTCTAATCATTTTATAAAAACTATAATGGTCATATAAATATGCTGTTAAATTACCTTGTATAAAATTCATTATACAATAATATATTTCTAAGATAATCGCAAACTTTATAATAGGAAATAATAATCCTTTAATTTTCTTTTTAATAAATTCAGCAAAACTATATGATGTATTAAACACTATACCACTAGTCATAAACAGGCTGGCATATGAAAAGAATATATCATTATTATTAACCACTGAGCATGAATATCAAATAAATTTGATAAACAATGCCCCAAAACAACTAAATAAATTAATATTGCTTTCATAGTATCTAGATGAGGGTCTCTCTTATCACTAATTTCTTTATCTATGCCATATATTTTGATTTTTTTAATATTCTGAATAGTATATGCAAATAAAATTGATAACATCCACACAATAAAAGGTGCAATACAACTTATAATTTTATTATAATTATTATTCATGGCAGACAAAATCACCCACATAACATCAACAAAAACATAATGATATATATATATTGTTGTCGACATATTTTTACCAATGTTCCCAAGTATATATAATTTTTCACCAGTTTTAATAACACAATAGATAAATGCTGCAACAACTAAGATTATGGTCCCAAAATATAAATCCATATTTTTTCTAAGAAAAATCCGCTCTAATAAAGAAATCACCACTCCAGCAATCCCAATACATATAAATATATTTGGCTTCAATCTACTTAATTTGATATAAACCTTATTTATTATAATTCCAATTGATACAAAAGGAAGCCCCTCAAACAACCAATTTCTAAACATAGATATTGGCAAATCAATTGTACTTCCAGTGTAATAACAATATATTTGTAATAAATCAGGAATTAATATAGTAAAAATTAATAAAGCAGGAAAATATACTATATATTTATATTTGTCAATACAATTTAATATCTTTAATACGATATATGAATATAGCAAAGCTAGTAGAAACCACAGATGCCCTCCCCCAGGAACAGAATTCATAAAAATTAAACCTATTATATTTCTAAAAGAAATCAAACTTTTAATCCATGCTAGAATAGTCATCTCCTGCAAGATAAAACAATGTAAAACTGCACCCCAACACCAATAAAATACAATTGAGCTAATGCTCAGCTTCAAAATTTTTAGTATTTTACGATTTAGTAAACAATTAATATCACCAGAATTATTTTGCAAAAAAAATCCAGACACAATAAAAAATAAAGGTACAGCAAATCTAGCTATTACATTTACTATCACCCCTATTGTTCCAGGAAAGCCGATATGAATAGTAATGACAGCCAGACATGCAATGCCTTCTAGAATATATAAATTAGGAATTTCTCTTCTTCATTTCTCTGTTTTCATCACTTGTCTCCTAATTACTTCTTTTTAAAAATTATATTTCCCAAAGCTTTTTTACTACTATGATCCAATATAATTGCTGCATTTAAAACTAAGATAATACAACCTACTACTACTCCAGTTATCATAAGTTTTAGCCAAGAATCTAAAATGATTTTGTTTCTTACAATAGTTACGAATATTACTGTAATTGCACAAGCACATCCACCTCTAATGATTGTCGGATAAAACGTATTCCATTTTATATGTAATTGTCTAGAAGCATACAATGGCATAAATATCGCAACCCATATTATTTGAATGATAGAACTAATTAATGGAATTGCATATATTCCTGTTCCTAAATACTTATAAACAACTATTGAAGTTACAATATTAGTAACACCGCTTCCCAACATATATAAGGCTGGAATCTTAATCTTATTTAATGCAATATTAACATTACTAAGAGACCAAATACAGCCAATAATCCAATGTGGCATTATTGTAATTGTTGATAAAATTACTAACTGACTATAATTCTGCCCAGGAGTCCATAATCGAAAGAAATCGTAAGATAATCCTATAAAAACTCCTATAACGGATACTGAAAAAGTTCCAACTATACGCTGAGATTTCTTTATTTCTTCTATCATGCTTTTTATATCACTCTGTGCATACTTTATCATAATTAGCGGATAAAACACGCCTGTTAGCATAGATATAATACCATTTATAAAATTAGGAACAGTTTGTACAATTGAATATTCACCACCAGCATTTGCACCATAGAACTTATTTACAAGTATCAAAGATGTACTTACTAGAAGCATATTCCCCAATGAATTTATTGAATTCCATACTCCCGAAAAAAGAACTTCCTTAACATATGATATGTTAAATTTCTTTACAGATATTGTGATTTCAGGCAATAATTTATATGTATAAAATCTTTGGAAGCCAAAATTAACAATCGCTATTATAAATGCAACAACTCCAACATAAATAATAGTAGGTGTAAAACATTTAAATAATATAACAAACAATATTAATCGTAATACACTAACAATCAATTCTCTTAATGAACGCAAGTCAATTCTATTTTTTGAAAATGTTGCTACTCCAAATACTGATGTAACAATATTAACCAACATAGTTGCAAATGAAAATGCAAATAAAATACGTACCGAACCTACCAAATTAACTGGTACAACCAATAACGTATCTATGAACCATACAATTAACAACATTGGTATTAATAGTACTCCAGCCATTATAATATTAGAAAATAAAATTGAACTAAAATATGTATTTGCTTTATCTATTTCTTTTTTAGTTAAAGCCATAGTTATGTATCTACTAGCCATAGAATTTAATGCATTTGTTAATATGGTCATATAACTAACAAAGTTATTTGCCAGCGGATAAAAACTATATGCTTCTTTTCCTAATGTGTTAATCAAATATGGTGTCAATACAAAAGAAACTAATAACGTGGAGGAATATGACACAATATTAGCTATCATATTAATAGCAAGTCTTTTGTTTTCACTTTTTTTTTCCATTCACCCATATCTCCCATAATATATTTAATAAATACACTAAATCAAGCAATCAAAAAATCATTTGATATTATTGTTACTATACATTGACCTTAAATTTCTCGTTTGTTGATATAATGCTTATATTTTAATATTCATGCAACTCTTTTTTACAATGTTTTTTCAGTTATCCATCCGTCAAGAATCAAATTGCTTTTTTTTCCACCTTTTGCCCAAATCTCAGGACAAATAACTATCCTATTCTCATTTCTTCCAAGATATGCCCCCCACCAACTAAATGTAGAATTCGACATAATAATATGTTTACAATTATATACTAAACGCATATCATCAGTTGAATTATTATTGTTATCCACAAAAATTATATTAAGCTCAGTATCTGATAAATTAGCCTTTGCCCAGGCTATATCATCTGAAAACACAAAAAAAGTAGGATTATTAACCATTTGAGACATTTTTTCCATACATCTTAAGTAATATGGTATATCACATACAACTAACCCCAGTTTTACAAAATCTCCTCTACGTATATGTACAGCAACTGACTCTGTAGATATTATCTGGTTTAATGTTTTCTGATTAATATCTGATATTGGCTTATTCACCATAAGTTCATCTTTAAGCTTTTCGCCCAAACTAAGAACAACTTCAGGATAAAACCACATTCCTCTAACAATTTTTCTTTTAGTCCAACTATTATATAAATGTAATTTTTCATCAAAATGCACTCGATAAAATCCAATATGATTTATTAACCACTGATATGCCTGGGAAAATAAAATTTTCCCATCTCTTTTTTTTCTATTTTTATTAGCCTTAAGATATGCCCATGTTATGGCTAAATATATATAATATCCATATCCAAACCTATCAACACGACTCTTTTTCATCGGTAATTTATTCCATTTTGGGGATAGATTAAAATCATTTAATTCAAAATTTCTAAACTCAATTGATTCATATTCATATTTTGAACTATCAATATATACAGGTTCTTTAAATTTTTCCTCCATATATCTTCCCATCGCATATTGGAATAATTGGTTTCCCAATCCGCCCTCAAATGAAACATGTATCATTAATTATTACTTCCTTTCTCATTGTAGTACTGTTTCTTAGCCTTTTGTCTTATTATAAAGTACTTTGTTACGTTTTTTATTGATATTTTTTTCCATTTCCTTTTTATAACATCTAACCAATATAATCCCATGTTATTTATGCTATAAATAAATACTGTCAACTTTGATACATTACGACTAAATGCAAGAAACTTATTAGGAACAATTAAAAAACGCTGTGTATCATCTGACAGTCGATACTTCATTTGACGTTTTAACAAATGAATATACATATATTGATCATAAATAACCTTATTCTTATTTTCAATAGAACAAGAAAGCAATGTTCCATCATCCCACAGAAAAATTCTATGTTCATTTTTTATTTTTTCTTTATCGTCAACATACCCTATTCTAAACTTCCATGCCCATGGAATTATGTCTGCAAAAATTGTATTTCTATATGTTTCAATACAATATTTTTGACAAATTAAATCCATCCATTTTTCATCAAAGAAATGGTTTTCATTGCCACCACTACTAAATATTTTCTTATATATTTCATTGCCATCAATTTCTTTCATGAATAGTCTATTTATATTATATGTATTCTTATATAAAGTAGAATGACCTAAAAATCCAATACGGTCATATTTATTTAATATATCTTCTGTAAGAAAGCTTCTGATATTTCCAAATACCATATCTAAATCACAATAGCCCCAAAAATCAAACTCTTTTAGTTCTTCTTCTAATATATATCCGTAAGCCACTTTATAATCGCATAACCTATATGGGGTATCAATTTTTATTTCAAAAGGAAATTTATCCTGAACTTTGTTTTTAAAATCATTAAAAGTACAATATCTTACAGCAACATTGTCCGGATAATCATACAAATCTTTATCATCCGTATAAATAATCCAATTTACCGTAGGATTAAATCTACATGATTTCAGCCATAATTTCATTGTGTCTGGTAATTTTCCAAAATACACTATTACATAGCATATACTCTTCATGTTCTCACCTCTTGCATGCTCAATCAAATATTTTAGATGACAATTGTCCTTTACGTAACTCTTTTCTATGTAAATCCGCTTTAATTTGTCCCTCTAAAAGATTTTTCATATGTTGTGGAATTTTTATTGCGGAAACAATACGCCAAAAATTAGTCCAACGTGTTGCCACTCTACTATATAGGGGGAAATGTTTGTAAGATAAATATTCACGATTAATGATATACATTAGCGTGCTTTTTCTTGATGGAACTCTGAATTCTTTTGTTGCCTGATGAGTAACAATAATTTCCGGATGATAAATACATTTCATATTTTCTAACCTTGCATGTTTATAATATTCATAGCTAAAATCCAGATCTTCAGCATAAGCATATGATATTAATTGTTCGTCCCACCAAATATTCCATCTAGATTGTAATGATTTACGAATAACAAAGAAAAATCCCATTGCCCACTCTGTTTCCGTTATATTATTAACTGCAATAGGAAATCTTCCCAACATTGATGCCGTTACATGGCCAATTTTTCTTTTTCTAAAAGACTTCGTTCCAATGAAATATCCAATCTTAGATTTATTTGTCAATTTAGTATTACTATCTAATCCTGCTATCATAGCTATAGATTTATCCGCCATTACATTTTCAATAATTTTAAATGTATTTGTTTCAACATCAACATCATCATCAGAACATACAATAATCTCATGAGTAGCATATTTAATTCCTAAATTTCTAGCTTTTGTTAAAGATGGAATACTCTGATATAAATATATTGAAGTAATTTCATCATCAAATTCTTCAGTATATTTCCTGTTTAAATTTGCAACATCAGCATCAGGACTTTGATCAACTACAATCACTTCTGCTGGTTTCTTTTCACTCATTGCAATATATTTTAGAGTATTTTTTAATGAATCTGGACGATTCATGGTTGGTATTATAACAGTAATTTCACAGCATATCATTATTACTCACCTCATCATTAAATTCTTTACTCTCATAAGTTCCCATACTTCCATATACAAGAACCAATGCTAACAAAAATGAAACATTCGCATCTCTAATGCCCATACTAAACCAGCATGAGGCCAAGAACATAATTATAAACATACAAAACATTTTATGCACTATTTCATTATTATATTGCATATTATGTATATATGACACGAATTGTCTAACAACAGGTATTGCAGCTACACATCCTATAAGTCCATATGATGAAATATATGTACAAAAAAATGATCCACCACCACCAACAACGCCATTTTTTCCTGCCATCCAATTCTGTACTTCATAAGATATCATTGCCCATTTGGGCATATTCTCATTGTAAAAAAAGCCCTGTATACCATTTCCAACGCCGGTCAATGGGTACTTAAAAAACACTCTCATGTCATTTATGATTGTACTGCTTCTTGCCATTGTTGACATATTTGTTCTATCAATTATTTTCCCAAAAACCATGTACTTCAATAGTTGTTCATCAGCCACTGATGTATTAACAAAAATATCCATACCATACATAACCGCTATACTAGCTCCAATGAGAAAAGCTGATATAACTACAATTCTAAAAACTATTTTATTATTAGTAAACAATGCTATAAAAGCTGTTCCTAATAATACTAATGTAATTAATAATGATGAGCTTGTACTACTAAATAATAACGGTAAAAAAAGTAATAATCTAAACAATGCTCCAATCTTTTTTTCATTCTTCATTAGTAATTTTGCCAATAAATATGGTATAATAATATAATTAAGAATAGATGCTGATGAAGGTTCACTTCCAAAAAAACAAACTCCCCTATTTAGCTTTTCTATTGGTAAAAGATTTAAAATTGGAACAATTTGTGAATATACATTTCTAAATACTCCTCCAACCCAAATTGCAAGTAACTGTAAGTACCCTACAATTAGCAATATAATAATTTGTATATCAAATATTTTAAAAAGCTCATTAATATTAACATATTCTTTTAACATTACATAATTATAATATATACATAAAACAACAATTAAATAAAATATAATATTGCCAGAAATTGTATGCAATGTACTCTCATTATGTAATATACCTAACGGCAAATATAATATTATCGCCATAACTACAGAATGAATAACAGTATATACATATAACTTAACTATATTATCTAGATCACTACATTTAGGGATGACCATTTGTTTAGTTAAAATATAAACTATTAATCCCAAAAGCATAAAATAATTACTAGACTGTTGAAATAAATATGATCTTATTGTTATTGGAATAAATTCAAATTTAAGTACTCCTGTAAATGGTAGGAAAAATATGAACATAAAATATATTAGCCTATTAACAGATATTTTTTTCATAATTTTCTCCTTCTAAAGATATTTTCTAATAATATTTTGCAAAAATGATGGTAATAACCCTTTTGCTATTCCTTTGGCATACTTAACAAATGATGGTTTATATCTGCCATTAACTAAATATTCAAAATCATTTTCTAATAATTCATTATATAAAGTATCTCTTGTAAATGGTCTATCTATCTGCCTATATAATGCTGAATTTAATGTTAAATCATCAATTGACTTTTTTTCTAAATAACACTTGTTACTTAGAACATTTGTCAATAGAAAATCTCCCTTAGATGAATTTATAATAATCGCACTACAACCATGCTCAACATCTAATTTACTATTAAGCTTTTCGATTCCCCAAAAATCACCCAATGTAATATCAGAAACACGATTCAAATTTGTATACTTACATTTATAACATGACTCTCTATATGAATCAGCAAACATATAAAAATAATAATAGTTTAATAATTGATTTGTTAATACTATTTTCTTTGATTTACCATTCTTTTTAATTTTACATGAACTGATACAAGAAATACCATACTTGCTTTTATCTCTAAAATTAAATTCCATAACTTCGATTTTGAGCTTATTTTTTAAGTATTCTATGTATTTATCAAAATAAATTTTCGATGGTGTACCATGGCACACTATATCCAAAGTATATAAATTCTTATATTCTTCTTTCAAAAATCTTTTTAAACCAGCCACAAGACATGGCGTACCTACAAAAAGCACCTTTTTCCCAGTTTTGCAATCTTTTTCAACCAATTCAAACACTTTACTATTTTCTGCTTGAACATATTTGGATCCCATTATTTTATATAAATCTTGTTTATTATCCACCCTTAAATATTGTATTTTCAATTTTTCTGCGGCAACTCCATAACATATGCCGTCATTTTTCAATATAAAATCAGCAATAGCACTAAACACCCCACCTGAAGATGAATGTCGCAATATATCTTGGTTTTTATTAACTGCTGCATATACTTTCGTAGTAAAGTCATTCTTATATTGTAAATTCAAATGACACACTTCTTTGCACTTTCCACAATTTACACATTTACCAATATCTATTTCAGGATATAAAAAGCCTTCGTTATCACATTCCATACTAATCGCATGGGTTGGATATTTAAGTGAGCATGCACCACATCCCGTACAATTTATTCTGTTCAACACATTCCCCCCTTTATTGTTCTGTAATAATATTGTCTTTCAAATATTTGATTGATGCTTCTCTAAGTGATTCAATATAACAAATCTGACTCTCACTTAATAAATCAAAACATTCTGAATTCAATTCTGTTGCATATGTATAATAACGTTTTTCTAATTTTGCTAGCTTCATAAATGATTTTAATCTACTATTTTCTGATTCATTTGATTTTTCCGAAAATCTTTGTAAAACTATATAAGGAATATTAAAATTAGTAGAAAATAACATACCATGAAATGAATCCGTGACGACAAATTTTGCATTTGCTATATACTGAACAAATTCTATAGGTCCTGGATGAATAATTTGAGTATTTTCAATCTTATAACTTAATTCTTTTACACCAATTATTTTAATTGGCAAATTTAAGCATTCTTTAATTTTCAATAACATATCTTTATACCATATGTTATTGCTTAAGAAATAGCAAAGAATATATTCCTGCGATTGTACTTTCAATTGAAATGCATTTATCCAATCATTTCTAGATAAAAGTAATGTTGGATCACATAAGTGCATCGCTTTTCTTTTTGTGAGCTTATATACAATTTCACATCCAGTATCTTCTCGTACAGAAATTGAATCTAGATTTAATAATCTCTCTTTATATAAATTTTCAAGTTCTGGAGGAATATGTGTTGTTCCAAAGCTCGGTGAAAAAGCTATCTTTTTCTTATCGCTATTAACAAAATCTAACATATAACTACCATCAAAGAACTTAGGATTCCAAATCTGATCACTTCCACATATAAATATTTCATAATCATCATTTAACTTATTCAAACTGCTTTTCCCCATTTTTTCAGTCTGAGGTATATTCTTAATAAATGTTTCAAATTTATTTTCTCGTTTTTGTATTTCTTCTGACCAAGGAATAACAATATGATTAAATCTTAATTTATCAAATTCTAACCAAGTTCTTTTTTTTATCTTGTTAATAATTTTCAAAGGTGAAAATCTTTGTGGAATATCCAAATTTATTTTATTCAAATCATAATTCACAAGATCACACTTAACATTTAATACCTGATTTAAAAAATAACTCGTTGCAAATGCCTGTAAAACAGTTCCATAATTATGAAATTTCCACGTAATTAAAGCAATCTTTTTCATTTTATCATCTCACAAAAATAATTATAATGTTCCAATGCCATATTCTCTATAGTATAATTTTGTACAGATTGCATTGCATCAATACATCTTTCCTGATATTTGCTTTCATTTCCTATAATTTCATCTATGGCTGTTGCTAATCTAGAAGGGTTATTTATTGGTATAATTTTACCATTAATATCATCTATTAATTCTACTCCTGCAATACACCTATCAGTAGTTATAACTGGTACTCCCATACCCAAAGCTTCATTAATAACTAACCCCCAAATATCTTCACGTGTAGGTAACACGAAAACATCCGCTGTTCTATAATATTCAATAAGACCTTTCTTATCCTGAAACCCAATAAACTTTACATTCTTTAGATTATTTTTTTTAATTATATTCTTATATTGTTCTGTTGGCGTTCCTCCAACTATATAAACAACGCATTTGGTTTTTATATCAGTAACAGCTTCCAATAAAACATCAATGCCTTTTCTATATATAAACTGTCCCGCATATAAAACAATTTTGTCCTCTTCTAACCCCAGTTTTTTTCTATAGTATTTTTTATCATGTTCCTGTTTTCCCAGATTAGAAACATCTTCCTT
>OGPX01000850.1_pt1 | contig 22584 bp, 20 predicted proteins | sample 1553101 | NCBI WGS metagenome assembly OGPX01 (sample SAMEA2579964, study PRJEB22360) | human gut metagenome | biome: human gut; feature: human-associated habitat; material: faeces | place: Denmark | collected 2008/2010
ATATTTTTATTCAATAATTACATCTGACCTTATTACACATTCATCTTCTCCCTTATAATTAAATGTCAGTTTAATACCACCTGACATTATCAAACTTCTTTACATTGAACATTTTAATATAATCAGATAAGTCTTATTATAGTCGCAAGTTAATTAAGTTACTGCTATGTAATATATTTGTAGTTCTGGCAGAGCATTTTAACAATTTAACAAAAAGCATTTAAATATAAAGAAATGAGGTTAATAATTATGACAACTACTTCTCAGTATGAATTAAACAAAGGACTTGCACAGATGTTAAAGGGCGGAGTTATTATGGACGTAACAACTCCTGAACAGGCTAAGATTGCTGAGGCGGCTGGTGCCTGTGCTGTTATGGCACTTGAAAGAATACCTGCTGACATCAGAGCCGCTGGCGGTGTATCACGTATGAGTGACCCTAAGATGATTAAAGGAATTCAGGAAGCTGTAAGTATCCCTGTTATGGCTAAGTGCCGTATCGGTCATTTTGTTGAAGCCCAGATTTTACAGGCTATTGAGATTGATTATATTGATGAATCAGAAGTACTTTCTCCTGCTGATGACATTTATCATATTGATAAGACACAGTTCAATGTACCATTTGTATGCGGTGCAAGGGACTTAGGCGAAGCTTTAAGAAGAATTAACGAAGGGGCTTCTATGATTAGAACTAAGGGTGAACCTGGTACTGGTGATGTTGTTCAGGCTGTACGCCATATAAGAAAAATGAATTCTGAAATCCGCAAGATTACATCTATGCAGAAAGATGAACTCTTTGAGGAAGCTAAGCAGTTACAGGTTCCTTACGACCTTGTACTTTATGTGCACGATAATGGAAAGCTTCCTGTTGTTAACTTTGCCGCTGGTGGTGTTGCAACCCCTGCTGATGCTGCTCTTATGATGCAGCTTGGTGCTGAGGGTGTGTTCGTAGGTTCTGGTATATTCAAGTCTGGCAATCCTGCAAAACGTGCTTCTGCTATCGTTCAGGCTGTTACTAACTATCAGGATGCAGCACTTATTGCCAAGTTATCAGAAGACCTTGGCGAAGCTATGGTAGGTATCAATCCTAGTGAAATACAGATAATTATGGAAGAACGTGGACGTTAATAATATAATCGCACATAGAAATGAGGCTTACTATGAAGATAGGTGTACTTGCTGTCCAAGGTGCTTTTATTGAACACGAGCATATGATTGAAGAAATCGGACATACAGCAATAGAAATAAGACAACGGGATGATTTAGAGGGATTAGACGGTCTGATACTGCCTGGCGGTGAAAGTACTGTTCAGGGACAGTTACTTAACAAGCTTGATATGATGAAGGACATTAAGAATATGATTAGTAATGGTCTTCCAACACTTGCAACCTGTGCTGGACTTATACTTCTCTCTGAACATATAGCAGACGATGACACAGTCCATATAGGAACGCTTCCTGTCACCATTAAACGTAACGCTTACGGAAGACAGCTTTCAAGCTTTGTAACTAACGCTGATATTAAGCATATCGGCAATTATCCTATGACATTTATAAGAGCACCTTATATCGAAAATGTCAGCGATGGTGTTGAAGTGCTTGCAAGTGTTGATAATCATATCGTTGCCGCTAAATACAATAATCAGATTGGACTTTCTTTCCACCCTGAATTAACAGGCGACACACGCATACACGAATATTTCTTATCAACTATAAAATAGCTCTATTCAAAAATAAAAATCAGGACAATGCAGCAGAATACGCCACGCTGTATTGTCCTGATTTTATTACGCTTATATAGCGTTGAAATGTTATTTATATACGATGAATAGCAAAATTATAATTTACACTCTGACTTTTATGCCTTTTGTGTCTCTATGTGCCATTTTCATCTTAGCAAAGTCTATCTTCTTTCCTTTATATTCCATCGTGAATTCCATTCCGTCATCCATAATGAATATATCTTCTATATAATCGTCTTTGCCAAGCTTAATACCTCTGACACCTACTGCACTCTTCTTCTTAACTGGTATTTCAGAAAGAGGGAACTTTAAGAACACACCATTAGCTGTCTGTACAATTACATTTTTATTACTTACAATTTCTTCAACTTCACTTCTGCTGCCATCAAGATTAAACTTAGAAAGCGTTTCAACCTGAACGTCAGCCTTTTCAATGCTTACTATCTTGTCATCATCCTGAAGCTTTGTCGAAGCTACCGTTCTCTTGGCTACATCAAATTCTGCCGTGTCAACTATCTTCATCATGCCCTGACTTGTAACAAAGAGCAGCTTCTGATTTTTGATAGTTTCATATGCACACAGGTATATAATAAGCTCACCGCTGCTGTCATAATTTCCAAGATTATCTATTGGAGTACCTTTGTCCCTGAACTTAGTGAGGAAAGGAATATCCTTTACTTTAATCTGGTGAAGCTGTCCGTTATCCGTAAATATACATATTTTATCAGTATTCATACAGGTAAATACATACTTAAAATCGTTGTAGATAGCTTCCTTATTACGTTCATAAGAAGCTGTATCTATAGTCTTTGCATAGCCAAATCTATCCATAATAAATACAACTTCCTGTGCTGGAACTTCTTTTTCAACAAATACTGCAACCTTTGCATCAGTTATTACGGTCTTTCGTTCAACACCATATTCCTTCTTAATTCTTACAAGGTCGTCCTTTATTACTTTTGCCATAGCCTTCTTACTGCCAAGTATCTTTTCATACTTTGCAATCTTTGAAAGACATTCGTCATATTCCTTCTGGAGTGCAAGTATCTCAAGACCTATAAGCTTGTACAGGCGCATTTCAAGTATGGCTGAAGCCTGCTTTTCTGTAAAATCAAGCTTAGCCGCCTGATTCTTAGAGGCTTCTGACTTGAATTTGATATTATCAACATTTCCATTAATAAGGCATTCCTTTGCCATTTTAAGATTAGAGCTTCCACGAAGAATTTCTATTATAAGATCGATTATATCGCAGGCTCTTATAAGTCCTTCTTTAATCTCCTTATTGGCAAGCTCCTTATTAAGAAGTGTTGTGTATTTTCTTGTATTTATCTCATACTGGAAGTCAATATGATGCTTTATTATCTGGCGTAACCCAAGAGTTTCCGGTCGGCCGTCAACTATAGCAAGCATATTTACACCAAATGTATCTTCAAGCTTAGTCTTCTTATATAAAAGGTTCTTAAGATTTTCAATATCTGTGTTCTTCTTTAATTCAAGAACTATTCTTATACCTTCTTTTGATGACTCATTTGACACATCAACAATATCAGTTGTCTTCTTGGTTTCAACCAAATCCACTATATCTGATATGAACTTTCCAATATTAGCACCTATCATTGTATAAGGAATTTCTGTTATTACAAGCCTGTCCTTCTCGCCTTTTCTTGCCGCTGGCTCATATACAACCTTTCCTCTTAACTTTATCTTTCCTGTACCAGTCTCATATATGCCTGCAAGCTCTGACTTATTAATAACAAGTCCACCTGTAGGAAAGTCAGGTCCGGGTATATACTGCATAAGCTCAGTTGTAGTTATATCTTCATTATCCATATATGCGCATACTGCATCGACAACTTCTGAAAGATTATGTGTTGGAATATTAGTTGTCATACCAACTGCGATACCGTCAGCACCATTTACCAACAGATTAGGTATTCTTACCGGAAGAACTGCTGGTTCTTTCTCTGTTTCATCAAAGTTAGGCACAAAATCAACTACATCTTTATCCAAGTCTGATAAATATACATCCTGTGTGAACTTCTTAAGCTTGGCTTCTGTATATCGCATAGCCGCAGCACCGTCACCTTCTATAGAACCAAAATTGCCGTGACCGTCAACAAGTGCCATTCCCTTTTTAAAATCCTGTGAAAGCACAACAAGTGTTTCATATATAGAACTGTCGCCGTGTGGATGATATTTACCCATTGCATCACCTACGATACGCGCTGACTTTCTATGAGGTTTATCATAATTTAAACCAAGCTGATCCATAGCATACAGCACTCTTCTTTGTACTGGCTTAAGTCCATCCCTTACATCCGGAAGTGCTCTTGCTGTTATAACACTCATTGAGTAATCTATATAGGACTTCTGCATCAGCTCAGAATATTCAGTTTTAATAATATTCTCTGCCATTATTATCTCCGTATAATACTTTTATTAATATATATCATAATACCAGGGTCAAAAGGTCTAAACTCATATGAGCGTGCTCATATGTGGGTGAATGACCTTGGGACCCGCCCCAATATGAGCATAAAAGTGGGATGATAATCCCACGATATGCGAATATTGTGGAGGATTGTGGGAGTGCGTAGCACGGAACAATCCGTAGGTATCATAGTTGGGGGCTTTTGACCCCAACATCATATCATTTTTATGCATCAATCTCCGCTTCATTAGCGTGTGCATGTATAAATGCTCTTCTTGGTGGCACATCACTTCCCATAAGCATAGAAGTAACCTCTGTTGCCATTCTTGCATCCTCTATCTCTACCTGCTTTAATATTCTTGTCTCTGGATTAAGTGTAGTTTCCCATAACTGTTCAGGGTCCATCTCGCCAAGCCCCTTATATCTTTGCAGAGTAAATGTTCCACTTGCGTGAAGCTCTTTATACCTTTCCAGTGCTTTATCATCATAAAGATACTGTACTGTCCTGCTCTTATCTACCTTCGTCTTAGTTCCTTCTGCCTTCTTAGAAGCTTTGTCTGCCTTAGGTACTTTCTTAAGTTCAGCCCTGTAAAGCGGTGGTGTAGCTATGTACACATGTCCCTGATTAATAAGTTCAGGCATAAATCTATAGAAAAATGTAAGCAGAAGTGTATCAATATGTGCACCATCAACATCGGCATCTGTCATAATGATAATCTTATCGTATCTTAACTTGCTTATATCAAAATCATTGCCGTAACCTTCAAGGAAGCCACAGCCAAATGAGTTAATCATAGTCTTAATCTCGGCATTAGCAAGCACCTTATCAATAGAAGCCTTCTCTACATTAAGTATCTTACCTCTTATTGGAAGTATAGCCTGAGTACGTCTGTTTCTTGCTGTCTTGGCTGAACCACCCGCAGAATCTCCCTCGACTATAAACACCTCACATTCCTCTGACTTCTTGCTCTCACAGTTAGCAAGCTTACCATTGGAATCTATTGAGAACTTAGACTTAGATAAAAGATTAGTCTTCGTTCTCTCCTCTGCCTTTCTTATCTTTGCAGACTTTTCGGCACAGGCTATTACTGACTTTAACTGTTCAAGATTTCTATCAAAATATAACTGTACCTCATCACTTGTAACCGCACTTACAACTGTTCCCGCATCCGGATTATCAAGCTTAGTCTTAGTCTGGCCTTCAAATCTTGGTGCAGGGTGCTTGATAGCCACAATTGCTGTCATACCATTTCTTACATCAAGACCGGTAAAGTTATTATCCTTTTCTTTAAGAACACCTAACTCCCTTGCATACTGATTAATAATCATAGTGAACTTAGACTTAAATCCTGTAATATGAGTTCCCCCCTCCTGAGTGTATATGTTATTACAAAAACCAAGAATATTTTCCTCAAACTCATTAACATACTGGAAAGCACACTCTACCTCTATGCCGTCTTCACTCTTCTTAAAATAGATAATATCCGTCACAGCTTCCTTGCCATTGTTAAGTTCCTTTACATATGCCTTGATACCATCTGGTTCTGAATATGTAATCTTTTCCTCGCTTCCACTTCTCTTATCCTCAAAATGTATTGTAAGTCCCGGATTAAGATAAGTTGTCTCGTGCATTCTGCTCTTTATTGCATCTGACTTAAATCTTGTCTTTTCAAATATCTCACCATCAGGAAGAAATGTTACTTTAGTTCCTGTATCATTCTTTCTGCATGTTCCCACTTTTTCAAGTGGTGCTACTGCCTTTCCTCTTTCATAACGCTGCCTGTATACACCACCATCAACCTTTATCTCTACTTCAAGCCAAACTGAGAGTGCATTAACTACTGACGCACCTACACCATGAAGTCCGCCTGATATCTTATACCCGCCATCACCGAACTTACCACCTGCGTGAAGCACTGTAAATACTACCTCAACTGCAGGTATGCCTGCCTTTGGATGAATTCCTATAGGAATACCTCGTCCATTATCTATAATAGTAGCAGTTCCATCATTATTAAGGGTTACTGTAATCTCGCTACAGTAACCCGCAAGGTGTTCATCAACTGCATTATCAGCTATCTCATATATAAGGTGGTTAAGTCCTTTAGTTCCAACACTTCCTATATACATTCCTGGTCTTTTTCTTACAGCTTCAAGACCTTCAAGAATTGATATACTATTTGCATCATATTTTGCTGCCATTATATTCTACACTCCTGTACTACTCTAATTAATTGTTATTGAATTAAATAAATCCTCAAATCTTACATTAAAAGATGGTGCAGAAGAAACTTTTAACTTATTCCATTCATCTTTGTTAATTTCAACATACTTTGAAGACTCATATTGTTCAAATTTATCATTAAATGCCTCTAACTTCTTCTTTTCAAGAATTGATGACTTATTAACCTCTGTCTTCGCTTTATCATTATCTGACGTACATCTTATTATATAAAATCTTCCGTCAGCTTCTACGATTCCGCTTGTCTGGCCTGTTGAAAGTGAATAAGCTGTATCTTCAAATGCTTTAGCCATCTCGCCTCTTCTAAGTTCATATTCATATTCGCCGTCAGCATTATATTTCTTGGCAATTGCAAAGAATGAATTGCCCTCATTTAATTCTGCATAAGCTTTGTCAATTTCTTCCTTTGAGTCTGTTACAATATATTGTATATTTATTACTCTTGCATCATCTGAACTCACTTCAATATCCATAAGTGAAGTTACATCATTGTAAAGCTTTGAAGCGATTGCAAATTCAGTAAACATCTGATTAACCTTATCCTCTGTGATATCATACTGGCTCTTCTGTTCTTCTGTAAGACCATCAAAATACTGTTCTGCTGCCTTAGCTGTTTCATTCTTTTCTTCTCTTCCAAGAACTACTCCTCTTTCTTTAGCCATAGAATTCATACATCTTACTCTTATAAGCTTTACTCTTATCTGTTCTTTTATATATTCCTCAAACGGCTGTCCGTCAATATCTTCTGTCCATATACTGCTTCCAAACATATCTTCATATTGTTTCTTAGCATCTGACATTAATACTTCTGCCTCAAATGTATAAGTCTTCTGTCCATCAACCTTCATAACAACAGATTTTCCCATACCAGTTGAAATATATAATAAATTACCATTAAAGAACTTCATAAATACTAATACCGCAGCCACAGCTACAATAATGATAAGTGCTGTTATTAATCTTTTCTTATTTCTTTTCATAACTTCTCCATTCTGGTTATTTGTGATAAGGTTCATTCTTCATAATTCTGTAGCTTCTATATATCTGTTCAAGAAGAATTACTCTCATAAGCTGATGTGGAAATGTCATAGGCGAAAAACTAAGCTTGAAATCAGCCCTGTCAAGAACCCTTTTATCAAGCCCTAATGAACCTCCTATAACAAAGACAATATCACTCTTTCCTGATATTCCAAGATTATCTATTTTCTGTGATAACTGTACAGAATCAAGCATTTTACCATCAATTGCCAGAGCTATCACATATGCTTCATCTTTTATGCACGAAAGAAGTCTTTCTCCCTCTTTAGCCTTTATTATATCATTAACAGTATCACTTGCATTATCAGGTGTCTTCTCATCTGCCACCTCTTTTACCTCAAGCTTGCAGTATCTTGACAACCTTTTACTGTACTCATCTATTGCCTGACAATAGAACTTTTCCTTTACTTTGCCTACACAGCATATTGTTATTCTCATATCAGCCCAACTATGCCTCTACGAAGAAATATCCGCCGTTATTATCAAGCTTGAACACTTCAAGCTGTTCCTCAAGCTCTGCATCAGAAAGTTCTGATACATCCATTCCCTCATCGTCCATAATCTGTCTTAATTCTTTAATATTACTGCAATACTGTGCAAAGCATTCCTCAAGAAAATCTTCTGCCTCCTCTAAATCATATACAACCGGCTCATCAAAAAGCTTCTTCTGATCTCTTAAAAATACCTTTGCACATTCTTTCATATGTTTTTCCATAATAATACTCCTCATTTCTACAAACATTATCTTATATATTAAACTCTTTTCTTAGTGTGCCTTCAACCCATTCAGTTGTGTCATATGCATATTTCTTGATATCCTCACATGCTGTATCCATAACATACGCATATTTTACTGACTTAAGCATATCAATATCATTATAATTGTCGCCAAATGCCATACATTCATCTTCTGACAATCCAAAGTACTGCTGAAGCTGATGCATTGCTTTTCCTTTGGTAACGCTGCTCTCCATAAAATCAAGATATAAATCTCCTGAAACTGTAATTGAAGCTTTGCCATTCCATTTGCTAAAGAAATATTCCTTGGAATTATCAATTCCGCTTAAATCACATACCGCAATCTTTAATATATCTTCATCTACATCTGTGAATTTATCAATAAGCGTAGTCTTATAATTAACAACCTTGGTCATTCTATAATGATATTCTTCTGTCTTAGGCTTGATATATGCTGTATGCTGGCCTGATATAAGCACCTCGCAATCAGGCTGTTCATATACATCTTCTATTATCTCAAGAGCAAGCTTTCTATCCATTGGTGTCTTGGCAATAACCTCACCCTTATATTCACATAATGCTCCATTCTCAGCAATGTATACAAGCTTATCGCTTACAGGCTCAAAGAGCCTTTTCAGGCTTACTATCTGCCTTCCGCTGGCAGGTGCAAAGTACATTCCTTTATTAACAAGTTGTTCAATCACTTTAATTGTAGATGGTTCTACACTCTGGGCACCTTTTCTTAGTATTGTACCATCAAGATCACTTGCAATTAATTTAACCATAACTTTAACTCCTGATATACCCTTGCAACCGGAAGTCCGACAACATTATTATAGTCACCGTCTATCTTTCCAATAAATGCTGCAAATCTCCCCTGAATTCCGTAAGCCCCTGCTTTATCCATTGGCTCACCTGTACTTATATATTCTCTTATCTCATTATCACTAATATCATTACAGTATACATCTGTCTTTTCTGCAAAGTTACTTACAACATTATTATTCTTGATAAGTGTAACACCTGTATACACCTGATGACAATCACCAGCCAGTTCCTTAAGTATATCAAAAGCATTACCCGTATCCTTAGGTTTTGTAAGAATATGTCCCTTATGGCTTACGATTGTATCTGCACCTATAACTACAACATCTTCATTCCTGTAATCATCATCATCTTTTACCATATCCCATACAGCCTGTGCCTTAATCCTTGATAGATATTTCACATATTCATCCGGCTGTGTAATTAAAGTTGTCTCATCAACATCACTCGTAATTATATCAAATTCTATTCCTATCTGTTCCAGCAGTTCTTTGCGTCTTGGTGAACCAGATGCAAGAATAATCTTACTCATATATTCATTCCTTTCAGAATTAATTCATTAACTATAAGATTATAACAGCTGGTAAGTCAAAAATCCAGTTATTACTAAAAAAGAATATGAACTAAAAAAGAATATGCAAAGCACATTCTCGCACCGGACGCGGTCGCCTGCAACTGACTACAGCTTCGTGCGAGTGCATATCACCGGCACATTGTTCCCTTTATGTAATAGTAAATTCCAATATAATTATTCTATAACATAAAAAGGCTTCCTTAGTAAACAGAAGGAAATAGTACTATATCTCCTGCTGTTTAAAGGAAGCACATAATTATATGTCTGCAAATATATTCATATACGCAGATACAATATTTATACTGATATTATTCTTTACTCAGCCATACTTCTGTTCATTGCTGATTCTACCGCATCAATTGAAGCTCTTATGATATCGTGGTCGATACCTATGCCAAAGTATTCTTTACCATCATCACCCTTAATTCCTACATATGCAATAGCACTTGAATCAGAACCCTGCTTTAATGAATGTTCCTCATAGCACATTACATCACAAGGCTTTCCAAAATGCTTTGAAAGTGCATTACTTACAGCATCAAGACGACCATTACCACCCGCTTCTACTACTGTTGTCTTTCCATCAGCCTCAATTGTAACTTCTGTCTGGATACCATCAATCTGCTTGAAATGGACTTCTGAAATCTTGAATACCGGTGTGAACTTCTTATAACGCCTCTCAAATATCTCAAGAACCTCATCTGCTGCAAGTTCCTTATGGTTAACATCCGATACATCTTTAACAGCATAACCAAGGTCTTCTCTCATAGCCTTTGGAATAATCATTCCATAATTATGCTCAAGAACATAAGCAACTCCGCCCTTACCTGACTGGCTGTTAATTCTGATTACGTCTGAGTCATATGTACGTCCAACATCTTCTGGATTAATTGGAAGATATGGAACTGTCCACTTAGATGGATCCTGTTCAATTCTATAGTGCATACCTTTAGATATGGCATCCTGATGTGAACCAGAGAATGCTGCAAATACAAGCTTACCACAATATGGGTGTCTGTCATCTATCTTCATCTGTGTAAGACGTTCAAACATCTCTGCAAGCTCTGGCATATTAGAAAAATCCAATTCCGGGTCAACGCCCTGTGCGTACATATTCATAGCAAGATTAACAATATCCACATTACCAGTTCTCTCACCATTGCCAAATAATGTACCTTCTATTCTGTCTGCACCTGCAAGCATACCAAGCTCTGCATCTGCAACGCCTGTTCCTCTGTCATTATGTGGATGAAGTGATACAACTACATTTTCTCGATTATGAAGATTCTTGCTCATATATTCAACCTGACTTGCAAATACATGTGGAAGTGACATCTCTACTGTAGCAGGAAGATTAATTATACACTTCTTATCAGGTGTTGGCTGCCATATATCTATAACTGCATTACACACTTCAAGTGCGTATTCTGGCTCTGTTCCTGTAAAGCTTTCAGGACTATATTCAAAAAGGAAATTACCACCATCTGCTTCTGCAAGTTCTTTAAGAAGCTTAGCGCCCTCAATTGCAATCTGTTTGATTTCTTCTTTAGACTTTCTGAATACCTGCTCTCTTTGTGCAAGAGATGTCGAATTGTATACATGTACAATCGCTCTTGGTGCACCCTTTACAGCTTCAAAAGTCTTCTTAATAATATGCGGTCTTGCCTGTGTAAGCACCTGAATTGTAACATCATCAGGAATCATATTCTTCTCAATAAGTGTACGGCAAAGCTCATACTCTGTCTCTGATGCTGCCGGGAAACCAATCTCAATTTCCTTAAATCCAACCTTAATAAGCTTATTAAAGAATTCAAGCTTTTCATCAAGACTCATAGGCTCAACTAAAGCCTGATTACCATCTCTTAAATCCACTGAACACCATACTGGTGCTTTGTCAATATACTCCTTCTTTACCCAGTCGTTACACTCAACCGGTGGCATAAAATAACCTCTCTTATACTGTCTGTAATCAAACATTGCATTATCCTCCTGATATATTAATTATATTAGCATAATAAGTAAATTATACAAAAAAAATCTTTCATCTCCAAAGGCCTTAACCTCTAAGAGACGAAAGATATAATCTCACGCGTTACCACTCTTATTCGCAATTAATAATTGCGCTCTCACCGAATACGTGCATATTGCATTATATTCTGTCCACTATAACGGTTGGCTTCCGTCTACGTCTACTCTTATATCCTGCTGATATAATTTCGGGTAGCAGCTCCAAGGTGAGTTCAATAAGTTCCTTTCACTGTCTCGCACCTTCCGACAGTTCTCTGAAGCTGGTCCTTATCTAATATTCCTCTTCATTGCATTTACTTATTATCAATTATTGAAATGATAACGCATATAATTTAAAATGTCAATAGAATTTTCAATTATGTATTGCAATATTAAATGCAATATTAAATCAAATTATGTATTACAATATTAAGTCCAGTTATATATTTGAGCTATGTATTAAAATCATTTGAAGTTCTTAAGAAAACTTATATCTTCCTCTGATACTTCACCATTAGAATATCTCGCTTTCTCATAGTCATCTGTTATTCTTCGTGCTTTTGCTTCATCATCAGTTATCAGTTTGCTCGTAATCTCTTCCGGCATCATATGCGAATCAACCTTTGCACCTGCCAACTTAGACTTTGTGACAACCTTTTTGGACTTGGCATATTTCTTATAAAGCTTTCTGTACCGTATATTGGCTTTATCTTTAGTATCCTTAACCTTAACACTTTTCTTTACTTTATATTCCTTTTCCTCGTCATTATTAATATATTCCACTTCATCTTTATCATTATCTAATGACTTTCTGAACCTGGAAGCATATCTGACTATTGTCACTATTATTAATATAATCACTCCGATTATAAGGAATATTGCAACCACCTCCATAAGAGCATTACCAGCCGCATTATTAACCATAACATCCATCTCATCCTCTACTGGTTCAGGGGAAGTTGTCGTTTCTTCTATATAATCGTCCATTACTGTATCATCATCTCCGCGGAGCATTAATAACAGTTTTAATATCCATTTAATAATTGCAAGCAATGCCATTCCAATCATAGAGAATATATTGCCATATCTTCCGTGATAGAATATAAGCATGCCAAATACCAGAAGCAGTCCGAACACAATCATTATAAGCACATTAATTCCCATAATTCTTCTGGCCGGGAATTCTGATTTACCTTCATTAAATACGAACACCTCATACAGCCTGCTTACCTGATTATATACGAACTGGCATAATACAAACATAACAAATAAAAATGCCTGTATTTCCATAAGCACAGAATTACCTTCAATACCTCCTAATATATAAAAGCCTATCATAAATATTCCATATGCTATATGAAGCTTCTCACTCGCATTAACAGCAATCAGCATATCATCCTTGCTCTTACCAGTTTCATCATATATATTTTCCTGAACTCGCTCATATTGCTTCTTGTTTACATATAGATTCTTTAACCTTATTGAGTGTCCAGATATTGCCGCTGCGCATATCACATAACCTGCAAACTCCAGATCTGTGTCCGCAAGCAATGCCGCTATAACAACGAACACAAGATTAATCACCATAAATAATGGATAACTTTTAATATATTTTCTTGAAAAATATGTAACTATAGCTGGAATTATTACAATAAGGCTATAATATGCCTTAGATGTGTCATTACCGGCAATTCCTATATACACTCCCGCCGCCATTGATATGTACGCAACACACAATATAAGTATTTCCGTTATGATTTTACTATTTCTTAGATGTCTTATCTGCATCTTACTCTCCATTCCCACACTGCTTATACATTCTAATCAAGCTTTTCCAGATACAGGCTTCCATTGCCTGATACAACACACGGAACAATCCATATTTTATTCTGTTGTTTAGACATAAGTCTTTCTGCTGAAAGCTTTAATTTTCCGTGCTTGTTAGCTGATATAAGAACATACACCGAATCCTGCCTTTGGTTCTTATTATTATATTCCTGCATATTATCAAGAATAATGCTGAATTCCTGCATAGGAAGCTTCAGATCTATTCTTGCAAATGCCGTGTTGATACGTCCAAAATGTGACAGTCCGCTTCCAGCCTCTATCACTGTCTGCTCCTTAGTATCAATATCACAGCCATTAGATGTTACAGATACATTGATACCCTTTCCTATAAGAAGCTGTGCCAGGCCTGCCGCTATTGATATTGCCTGTTCAATAACATCTTCCTGCATAAGAACGCCCTCGCTTTCAAGATTAAGCAAGATACATACATTGCGGCTCACTGTTTCATTATACTGATTAACCATAAGCTTTCCCGTTCTTGCACAGGCATTCCAATTGACGTCCCTTATGCTGTCATAAGACTGGTAATCTCTTATTCCTGCAAATACGAACTTATCCTCTAACAGATATTTTCTTCTTTCAAGCTCACCTAAAATACTGTTATTGACCTGTAAAAGATTATTAACATTTTCTGGCTTGGGATATACTGTAATCATATGATTAACATTTTTATTATTAATCATAATATCGTTCATAAAAGCACCTGCAAATACAGTTTCAATGGCCTCTAATCTATATACACCCCTTCTGGCACACAATACATCTATCTTTCGTGTTACCCTCTGGTTAGAAAGAAGTGAAAATACATCGTTGCGGTAAGTCTTATCTGTAATTCTGGAATTATTGTCCTCCTGCCCAAACACCAGATTCTTGTCTATGCTGAATTTAATATTAACACAAGGCAGTGGCATTCTCTTAGCATTAGTTACTGTCTCCACCATCTTGATAGTATCACCTTTTGTAGCTGTATTGCTGGAAAATGTAACATCAACCGATAAATTCCTGCTCCAGTTATCCCTGTAGGCAACCCTCAATATGTTGTATACAATAACAACACCTATAAGCATTAATATTATATTCATCTATTGCTCCATTCTTCAGTAGGCACCTCTACCTGTGATAATGCCTCATTTATTGCCTGTTCCCTGTTCTCCTTAACAACTATTCCTGTATTAAATACAAGTCTGTGTCCCCATACGCATAAAGCAAGCTCTTTAATATCTGATGGAACAACATAATTACGTCCATTAACATAAGCGTATGCTCTTGCTGCATTAACCATAGCTATTGAACCTCTTGGGCTTATTCCTATTGCAACACTTCCCATATTACGTGTAACTTCTGCAAGCTTTACAATATATTCTATAAGCGAAGGATGAATATATATATTCTTAACCTCATTCTTCATAGCTTTAATATCTTCTTTGGAACATACATTAGAAATATCTTCTATTGGATTATCCTTAAGAAAACGGTTAAGTATTGTAATCTCCTCTTCCTTATCCGGATATCCCATTTCAAGCTTCATAAGAAATCTGTCAAGCTGTGCTTCTGGAAGCGGATATGTTCCTGCTGTTTCTATTGGATTCTCTGTGGCTATTACAATAAATGGTTCATCTAACTGTAATGTATCACCATCTATAGTAACCTGATGTTCTTCCATACACTCAAGCAATGCTGACTGTGTTCTTGGTGTAGCCCTGTTAATTTCATCAGCAAGAATGATATTCGCAAATACAGGTCCTTTCTTTAATACAAAATCTTCACTCTTCTGGTTATATATATGTATTCCTGTTATATCTGATGGAAGCAGATCCGGTGTGAACTGCACTCTTCCAAAATCGCAGTCAATACTTTTTGCTAATGTCTTGGCAAGCATTGTCTTACCCATACCCGGAACATCTTCTAAAAGAATATGTCCACCTGCAAGTATGCTTGTAATTACTTTTTTTGTAACTTCCTCTTTACCAACTATAACCTTTGAAACATTATCTAATATGTCTGTTATCTGCATTTAATTACCCCGCCTTTTCTTTAAATTATATATTCTGTGCCTTACCTCATTTCACATATTAATATAGTACCAAAAAACCACAGATGTATCAATAACACCTGTGGCTTTCTTGCATAAAATTTTACCAAATTTTATTATACTTATGCCTGTGGTTCTTCTCCCGGAAGCTCCTGATTAACATCAATTCCTCTTGGTGCAACAGGAGTCGAGAATACTATCTGTGTACTTGTCCTTCCGAACTTCTGTAACTGTCCGATAAATGTATCAAGCTCCATTGTACTTGGAAATACAACCTTAAGAAGCATTGAATAATTACCTGTAACACAGTTACATTCAACTACATTAGGGCAGGTTTTGATAAATGGATAGAACTCCGGTTTCTGTACAGGTGCAACCTCAAGATTAATAAATGCTGTTATATGATAGCCTAATTTAATCTGGTTAATCTTAACCTCATAGCCTTCTATTATTTCTTCTTTCTCAAGTCTTTCTATTCTTGCTGAAACTGCTGGTGATGATAAAAACACATTTTCAGCCAATGCCTTAAGTGGCATTCTCGCATTATTCTGAAGTAATGTAATTAATTTCTTATCAATTTTGTCCATAATTGTCCTCCATTAATCTGTGGCATTGCTTTCTTAACATCAAAAAAGAGACAACCCGAGCCTTGTATGCCTGAATTGTCCCCTTTGACTTAACATATTAATTTATATGTAATATACACCTTTTTTTATAAATTGACAACCCCTAATTTTATGTTTTTTTATAGTTCTTTATTATTTTTCTTAACTTTTTTTCGTGTGTCTTCTTAATTTTTCTTTTATAATGTTTGCTTTTTATACTACTTATATGGTAAAGTTCTTATTGTATGTTAATGACTATATTTAATGGAGGCACTTATGTCAGATAATAAAGATTTTAATAACAACTCTGAATATTCAACAGTAACATTATCATTAGATGATGGCACTGAGTTAGAGTGTGCAATAATCCGTACTTTCCCAGCAGGAGATAAGAACTATATTGCACTTTTACCTATTGCAGATATTGATGAAGAAGAAAGTGAAGTATACTTATACAGATTTTCTCTTGACAGCAACAACGAGCCAGTTCTTGAAAATATCGACTCTGATGAAGAATATGAAATCGTATCAGATGCATTTGACGAAGAACTTGATGCTATGGAATATGAAGAACTCTACGAACAGGAAGACTCTGAGAACGAATAATCAACATAATGGTCATCTATCTCAGTAACAAATCTTGAAATGGTTGTATCCTTGTTATATCTGCTTTTAGCATATAACAGATACAACTTTTCTTTTGCCCTTGTCATCGCAACATACATAAGCCTTCTCTCCTCTTCTATCTCATAATCAAGCACAGCTTTATTATAAGGAATTATCCCCTCAACCACGTCCATAATAAATACCACTTTGTACTCAAGTCCTTTACAACTATGCATTGTATGAAAATGTACTGCATTATCGTTATCTTGCGGATAAGAATTTTTAGAAGCCTTTATATTCTCAACTAATGCTGCATTTTTAGAATTATTCATACTTATATTATTGTTATTAATATATTCCAGCCAGTTATCTATTGTGTCAAACTGCTTTGCCATTTCTTTGAATTCTTCAATCTTATCGTAAGCTTCTGTCCCGTTAATCCTATGCGTTAATATATATTCCTTATAATATTCTTCATAACCAATACCTTTAATTATATAATTAACCGCCGCATATGGCGACATATTTTTAATTATATTCATATCAAACTGCCAATCATTGATTATATTTATCATTTCAGCATTATTCTCATAAGAAGCTCTTAGCTGTTCATAACTAAAAGGTTCTTTTATAAATGTCCTTTTTATATATCTTAATGGTTTATTGACAATCCTTAAGATATCCTCTCTTTTACATTTTCCCTTTGACACCTTAATATATGCAAGCATATCCTTAACAGCCCAGTAATCATATATATTCTCCTGTTTCTTCTCCGAAATGCAGGGAATTCCATCATCAATAAGTCTGGAATAATATATACCATTAATACTGTTGGTTCTTGATATAACAGCAATATCTGATGGTTCAATGCCATCTTCTATCAGCTTCTTTATATTATCCGAAAGCATTTTCTTAAGACTATGTATATCTTTTGCTCCCTGTACCTGTATACATTCTCCTACAATACCTGCTGATTTGATATTTTTGTAATAGCGTAGAGAATTATTACCAATAAGGCTTCGTGCTGCTTTAACAATATTATCAGTACACCTGTAATTGACATTCAGATTTATTATTTCTGCATTACTATAATACTCTTTAAATGCAAGCATAATATCAGGCTTAGAGCCTCTAAATCCATATATACTCTGATCATCATCTCCAACAGCAAATATATTCGCACTTTCCCCTGCAATCAATTTAATTGTGTCAAACTGCATTTTATTAATATCCTGAAATTCATCAATAAGAATATACTTGTATTTATCCTGCCACGCAGCTTTATAATCAGCCCTCTGTGTAAGAAGCTCATTGCACAGAACTACCATATCATCATAATCTATAAGCCTTCTTGATATAAGCATTTTCCCATATTCTTTATATATTATCCTGAATGTTTCGTCGGGACAGGCTGTACTGATATACTCATCTATATTAAGACAATCATTCTTTACCTTGCTTATCTGTGATAAAATGCTGTTTACCATTTCATTTTCATCTGAATATTCAAGTTCAAAGCTTATAAGCTTGTCCCTGATAAAATTATATTGTAAATCTCTCGTAATAATGGAATTAACTGAATAATTATATGCGTGACGCAGTATCGTAAAAAACACCGCATGAAATGTACCAAATGTAACTGGCACATTAAGACTTCCTTCTAAAGACATAAACCTTTCTTTCATAGACACCGCCGCCGCTTTGGTACAAGTTATAACCAGTATTGATGACGGCTTGATATTATGCTTAATAATAAGGTTATATACTCTGTTAACTATAACTGTGGTCTTTCCCGAACCCGGACCTGCAATAACAAGTGCAGGTCCATCTTTAAAATGTATTGCTCTATTCTGTGCTTCACTTAAATGTATATCTGTTCTGCTAATGATTATCCACCTTTCTTAGAAGCTCATAATCTTATCCCCTGAATCATCTGTGTTCTCAATAGATAAAATCTCAATCCAATAGCTTATATTACTGTTGACGACCACTTCTACCCTATCTCCAGCCTTGTGTCCAAGTATTGCCTTGCCAAGAGGCGATTCAATACTTATAAGTCCTTCAAGAGAGTCACCTCTTACCGTTGTCACAAGCTTAATCTTCTCTGTAGAACCATCGTCCTCATATTTAACTTCAACTGTATTATTAACACCAGCCTCATCATCTGCCGACTCTTCTGATATTACCGTTGCTGTCTTAATCATTCGCTGAAGATATCTTATTCTGCTCTCATTCTGATTTTTGAACTTCTTGGCGGCATAATACTCAAAATTCTCACTCAAATCGCCCTGTGCCCTTGCTTCTTTAACATCATCAAGAGCTTTTTTCCTCACAATGTGAACCCTGTATTCGATCTCATCTTCCATTTTCTTGATATCACTTGGAGTAAGTTCATTATTCACGATTACAACATCTCCTTAATATAAACATACCATTACTATAAAAAGGCTATTCATTGCTTGTCTGTTTAACATATAAAATAGCTTTCTTTACCGGTGGAAGCATAATTACAATTATTGTAATAATTCCTTCTGCACCTATATATGCCGCATTATATGCTAACGAATATAATACAGCACTATTAAAGAATTCCGGTGTATACACCGCAAAGAATATCCAGCCTGATAAGAATGAGAAGAAGAATCTTCCAGCAATTCCTGCTATATAACCTTTAACCAACCCATTCTTGGAATTAGCAAATATTCCTGATAATCCTAATGCACCAAGTGCAACGATATAGTCAAGAAACATCTGTGGCAGACTGATAATATATGGATTAACAATAAGCTGTAATACTCCATACGCTATTGAAGCTGTCATACCTGCACTTATTCCATACCAGTATCCTATAAGCACGATAAACAGCATACTAAAAAGTGTTACTGAACCTCCCATAGGCATCTTAAATATAGTAATAAACGAAGTTAGTGTAGCGAGTGCAATAGCCATAGCTGATGTCACAAGCCTCTTTACGCTGTGTGTCTTCTTATCCTTTACTATAAAACCAACAGCCAGCACAACAATAACTACTGCTATCAGCACTACATATCCCAGTGGTGTAAGATTATAACTTATACCATCCTCACTCACAATCTTTGTTGCAAGCACTTATATCAACCTCCCCAATATTAAATAATCATATATTCTTTTAGTATTATAACATATTATTAAATATATGCAATATTCCGGAATAAAAAGTCGTAGAATATGTTTTTTATTGAAGTCTGGGGTGTTAGCGGATTGTTCGGATTACATAGCAATGCAGCAATCCGAACACCGCAATAAGTGTTAAAATTTCTTTTAACCCTTACATCATTAATATTCTATCAGCTATTATAATCAATATATGATATCTTGTTTATTTATCATCTTTCTACCAGAATAATTCCCTATATGAATACTCACCTCTGTAATTAGAAGCATTGTAGTCCGGATACTTATATGGCTTATAAGCATTTTCCATCGGCTCATCATCCTGCGTGTATATATACATATAATTATAATCCCACGTTACAATTTCATCTCTTGCATCACCTAAAAGATTAACCGCCTCCGTGCAAAGAGTTGGGTGTCCGTCATCAGGGAACTTTACAACCTGTATTCCATTACCATCTATCATTCCACCTCTCTTAACCTCTGCATTAAGAAGTATGAAATCCTGTCCATCACCTGTCCAGTTAACCGGTGTAAGAAGATTACCATTAAGCTCATTCTCCATTTCCCACATATCATTGCCTTCACTGTCGTAGAAATATATAATGCCCTGATGTCCCCAGAAATTAACTACAGCCATCTCATATCCTTCTTTATCCGGACAGTAATTAGCAAGACTCACTCTCTGTGCGTGTCCAATTCCGTCCTGTTTTAAAATATTACCTTCAAAGTCACAAAGAATAAAACCTTGTGTACCTGCAACACACGCAAAGAATTTTTTCCCTTTATTAGGACCTGTTTCAAATCTTCCTGGTACAATTTCATCAATGTGGTCTACCTTAAACGGCATAGTCCACATTTTCTTTCCATTACAATCAAGCATATTATATCCAACCAGCAGTTCATCATAGCCATCACCATTAATGTCAATTGCAAATGGAAAATGTCCTGTATTCTTATCACTCTGAAAATGCCACATAACTTCAAGGTCATCATTTAACGCATATACCCTGCAATATCTGTCCTTAATAAGAATATCCCTTGGCTTGTCAAGTCCTCTGAAATTGCATATCCTCATTCCATCAGGGTTAATTCTGTCAAATGCATATTCTCCATCAGGAACACCTATAATTGTGCCATCTTCTTCCATTGTCGATAATGGTGTCTTTGCTCTTTTCTTAACATTTCCTGTCTTTCCGTCAAGTATAAGCACCTCGAAATTCTTGGCAGTTATAACCTCATCGTATCCATCACCATCAATATCATATATCTGCATTGGCATATCAGCAGATATATTTCCTATCTCCATATTATCTGTAGGTTCACCATACTGCCATAATATATTACCATCCAAATCCATAGCAGTAAGACAGCTTATAGTTCCATATGCATCTCTGTTGACTCTTTTCTGACACTGGGCAAGCACCATCTGATACTCTCCATTACCAAGCAGATGTCCGAAACGTACCTGTCTTCCTGTTCCACAGCCTTTAAGGTCTATTTTCTTAACAAGCTTCATATGAGGATACCTGCTCTGTGCTTCTTTGCACTTATTCTTATATGCTTCCCTGTCGGCTTTAATGCCTGCATCTGTATCCTCATCTACATTGACATTGATGTAGCCAAATGCCGCTGGTATAGTAGCCGTAATTGCTGCCTTTCCTCCCTGTACAGCATAAACTGTATCAATATCTATATATTTAGTGCCATTAACATAGCACTCAACATGACTGCCGTTAACACTTACATTTAATGTATATGTATCGTCACTATTATAATCAAATGCTTTACTTTCAAGCTCTTCAACATTTTCTTTATGGCGGTAAACAAGCTTTACCTGCTTATCTTCAAACATAAATACAAGCATATTAAGCGAATTCTGTGCACAGAAACCAATACCGGCATTTCCCCATTTAGTGTTAAACATTCTGACACTTGCCTCTATATCATAATCTTTCCAAAATCTGTCCCCTGTTTCAAGTGTCGGAAAAGTTCTATGTGGCTCTGTATTATGAAGTCTCATCTGCTCCATATAATGCTTCCCACAATACTCCGTAATAACCCACGAAGCACCTTGACCATTATATCTGTAATTGCACACAGGGTCATACCATTTTCCATAATACCCTGGATATTGCACAAAATGATACTCTCCCATTGCAGAATGATTCTTATCATATGGGAACTCTCCTATTGGAAAATTCTTAAAATCTTCTTTGAGCAAATATATACTCTTCATAACAATTCCTCCATTCATCTGATAAAAGCAGCACACATTCCATTATAAGCTGCTTATCACGCAAAAATATTTAGTTGTCGTTCAAGAAACTATTGTTAATATACTACATTTTCATTAGCAAGACAAGACATTTATTTAATAAAAAAGATGTGGACATTTAATCATTTATCGATGTCCACATCCCACAATGAATATCAAAAAGAGAGCCTTTAGATTTCTCTAAAAGCTCTCTAAACAGCATAAATGCTAGCTTTCTATTAGAACTTACCTTCATCAGCAGCCTGCTGTACAGAAACTGTGAACCCGCTATTTATCAGGGTTAAAGCCCTATTTGTAAGTTACCTGTTACTTACACACTAATTCTTGTATTATTGTACACTGTTTTTCACATATTTAGTTACTTGCTCTTTTTAAAAGTGCATCTTGAAGAACACGTGAAAAATTAATATTATTCTTTTCTCCATATGTGTTTAACCAAGCTGGTATGGTTATATTTTTTCTTAC
>OGPX01000852.1_pt1 | contig 22524 bp, 24 predicted proteins | sample 1553101 | NCBI WGS metagenome assembly OGPX01 (sample SAMEA2579964, study PRJEB22360) | human gut metagenome | biome: human gut; feature: human-associated habitat; material: faeces | place: Denmark | collected 2008/2010
TCATAATAATAAAAAGAAATAGCATCCCAACCGACCAAAGTTAGATGCTATTTCATATTTAGTATTCAACTGAGGGCAAATCGGATATTACATCCGATTCACTTTCTAAGTAGATTATACACTAGGGTACTTGAGAAATCAAGTGCCCTTTTTGTTTCATGAAAGCAGTATTCCTTTATAATCCATTTACAAATGCAACTCCTTTCAGACTTTAAAAGCATTCATTAGCTGTTACACTAGTGAATGCTAAGGTTACTTAACGACGAATTCTCGCCGAGAACCTTTAATTGCTGTGACACAATTAAAGGTTGATTTGTAAAAAACGATCGGCAGCTTTTACACTACCGAGCATTGAATTACTTAGTTTTTGTTATTTTTACATCAAAACCGGTAAAATTGTATGCACTACTATTCGGTTCATCATAACTTGTGTAATGATAAAATACCGATGATTTTTAGGACATTTTCATATCCAGACTCACGCCCTCTGCGTATCCGGATTCATGGCCTTCCTCTCACATGGACTTGGCAAATTTTTTTCATCAAACTCTGTTAAAAGCATATGTAACGTTGTGATCTCCAGTTCCTCCGGGTCCTGATGATTTGTTCCGTTGATTGCATTATACAAATCCAGAAGATTGCGTTTATCCTGAAACACTCAAGGTCTTTTGTTGTATAGGAGAATTCCAAAAGAATTTCTTATGCAGTAAATAGGAGGCCTGATTTCTCAGACCTCCTGAAATAATTTTTCCTGAAAAAATTGTATAATTTCCGTCCATACTTCATCCTGAAAAAACATCAGATCCGCATGATCGGCACCATCCAGGGAAAGCAATGTCACATCACATCCCTCTTTTTCCAAAATGTCATATAGTTTTTCACTTTGACTGTATGGCACGGTATGATCCTCAGTGCCATGAATAATAAGAAATGGTGGAGCTGCTGCTGTCACTTTGGACACCGGTGAATGATCCCATGCTTCTTTCTGATGCGTCATAACATTAAATCCCATGAGCTGGGATTCCGGAGACATTGCTGCTTTTTCCACATCATCATACGGAAATGCAGACGCATCTGTCGGCGGATACCACGGACATGCCGCCTGTACAGCACTGGAATATTCCAAATATTCCCCAACATCAAGTGATTGATCCTGGTCAAGGGCTGCCATACAGGTCAAATACCCTCCTGCAGATTCTCCCATCACACCAAATCGTTCGGTATCAATCCGATATCTTTTTGCATGTGCCCGCAAGTAACGAATTGCCGCTTTCACATCCAGCAACTGCATCGGATATGTTCCTTCATTGGAAGTCCGGTACTCCACACTTGCAACGACGAACCCCTTCTGTGCCAACCGGCTCAGATATGCAAGGTGTGCCGATTTGTCCATACGAAGCCATGCCCCGCCACAAATCCACACGATGCATGGATATGCTTGTTCTTTCCGGTCGTCCTCTGGATAAATCAGATCCAGCTTTAAATCTCTGCGACAATGATCATACCACGAATCTACCTGTGCATATGTGATATCTGTACACACCACATACTGTGGTTTTGTTATTTCCGGTTTTAACGTTTTTCTCATTGTATTTTCTCCTGTAATAACCGTGTATACGCTTTCCGATTCTTTGCATTATAAATCGTCAACGCTTCTTTTCCTGACATCTTATATTCCTTTTTCAGAGTCTTCTTGATCTTGTTACCAAGCGCATCAAGTTCCTTGCTGCAATTATATTCCTCTGCACGCTCCTTATTCAGATCATATCTGCCATATGCACAAACCAATGCATCTGCCGCCTGCTCCTTGGAGCCATTGTGATCAAAGACAAGATAATCCTGATACTTTTTCGATACCGTTGCCAGAACTTCCAGCTTTCCATACAATTCTTCATCTTTTGCTTTCACAGTGCGTCCTTGCAGATTTTCATAGCCTTCTACATAATTGCCCTGCGCCAGACATTGTTTCGCCTGATTGATATCCGACTGATATCCCAAAGTATGGGTGCCAAGCAGCACAAGTCCAAAAAGCGATCCAATCATGACTACAATCGCAATTACCGGAGCTTTCGGAAGTGGCGGTGTATTGTCTACTTCCTTCGGTTTCTTTTCTTTCTTCGGCTTTGGCGGTTTCTTTTGCTTTGGTTTCTTTTGCTTCGGTTCTTTTTTCTTCTTCTCTTTTTTCTTTTTTTCTTTCTTGGATGTCTCTTTCTGATCTGCCTGTTCCAGTTCGTCGAGAATCATCTGATTTTCTTCTGTCAGTTCCGTCACAACATCTGCACCGGAAGTGTCCGTAATTTCCGTAATGTTTTCTTCTTCCGGTTCTGCGAAAAAGAATTTTGCAAGACGGGCAAAAATGCCTCCTTCTTTTTTCTCCTTCGGTACTTTTTCTTTCTTTTTTTTCTTTTTCAGTCCGGACACAGACTCTACATCCGCTTCCGCTGGTGTTGTCTCCGGATCTGTGGCCTGCTCCTGTTCATCCATCTGTGTCTGTGCAAATGCGCCGATAGAATCTTCCTGATCAAGATTTTTTCCCTGTTCGTCACCATTTAATAAATCTCCCAAATCCGAAAGATCTTCGGAATTGTTGAGCATATCAAGTAAATCTGAATCTGCATTTCCTGCCAGATCCGGCTCTCCTGCCTCTGTCAACGGAAGTGTCTGTTCTGCAGCAGATACTGCTTCCTGCTGTACCTTATCATCAAACGCATCCACAGCCTGATCCAGCTGGTCCACCGGCTGTTCTTTCTGATCCTGTTCCAACGGAAGATCAAAATTGAAGTCCAGGTCATCCCCAGTGTCCACTTCCAGATTTGTATCTGTCGGCACATCTTCCGGCTCCTGCACCATCTTTGGTTCATAATCAGAAAAAGGTTCCTGCAAATCATCTTTAAGCAGTTCTTCTTCAAATTCACGCAAAAATTCTTCTTCCTTTTTTGCAGTAACCTGCGCCTTGCTTTCCGGCTCGCCCAAAATATCTCTCTCCAGTTTCTCCTGCGGGTCTAACGGTTTCTGTGCCTCTTGTGCATGATCATCACTGTCATGTACAGAATTCAATAATTGGTCCAAATAATTTTCTGATGCACTCTTACTCATAAATTCTCTCCAGTAAACCTCAATTAAGGGATGTGAAATTTCCACATCCCTTAGTAGCTGCTACATTTATTTATTTCCGTTGTCAATCAGCTTATCAATCGCCTCTACAAGACTTCCGATCTCCGGTTTGGTAAGCTGGGCATCGGCTCCAAGCATTTCGCCTTTGCGTCGCATCTCTTCATTAACAAGGGAAGAAAAGATAATCAGTGGAATGTTCTTGAGGACATCGTCCGACTTTACCAGCTTGGTAAGTCTGTGTCCATCCATCTGTGGCATCTCTATATCCGTGATAATACACTGTACTTTTTCAGCCGGATTACCTTCCTTCTTAAACTTAAGTAATGTATCCCAGGCTTCCTGTCCATTCATTGTCACGATCAAATTCGTATATCCTGCCTTATGCAGACAATCCTGAATCAGGCTACTCAAAAGCTGGGAATCTTCTGCGATAAGAATGGTATCGTCACTTCTCTCACGTCCCTGAAATTCTTTCATATCTGTCACACGAAGTCCTGTCTCCGGACTGATACTTGACACAATGGACTCAAAATCCAGAATAACAACCAGTTTGTCATTGATCTTAATCACACCGGTAGAAACGCTTCCATCCTGTCCATTAATGGTAGAATCCGGTTTAATAATCTCATCCCATGATACTCTGTGAATTCCAATAACCTGATCTACATGGAACGCTACGTTTAATTTATTAAAGTTTGTGATAATAAATAAACCTGGCTCATCATTATCTGGAATATCCAGACACTTCTTCAGATTAATTACAGTAATCATAGTATCACGCGGCATAAAAATACCTTCCACACTTGGATGTGAATTTGGTACCGGTGTTACTTTCTGATATGATAAAATTTCACGAATCTTTGCCACATTGATGCCATAATGATTATCGGCTAATGTAAATTCCAAGATTTCTAACTCATTTGTACCTGACTCTAATAATATATTTGTATCCATATATATTCTCCCCCATTTCTACATTGTTACCTGATACTTTTGTCCATCCATCTCAACTTGCAAATCCTGCGTTGAAATCTCATCGGCCTGTTTCTTCGGCACTTCAAAAACCAGTACATTCTTTATCGTCTTGCCCGGTTTGACCTTTCCCTGATAAGTAGAAAGATTTTTGGTGCTGAGGATTTTCTTTTCCATAATATAATCTGCACCATTGAAGCATCCATAAAACGTAACATTTTTCGATAGCAGATCTATCTTAGCATTCTTCTTTCCAGTGTTTTTCACATTGATTTTCATAATAATCAGTGTGTTTCCAGACGATGCGTTCGCACTAAAATAATTTCCTTCCTGATAAGAAGATGTGGTCGAATATCCCTGATAAGTAACTTTTAAATTCTTACCAAGCAAATCGGAAAGTGCAATCTCCTGCGTTTGTATTTCCGACTCCGCTCCACCGCTACCGGTATTTGTATTTGTTTCTTCCTGTGCCTGCTGGGTATTCTGTTCGGTTGTCTCATCTACCGTCTGTGTCTCTGTTTCCGGCTCAGCATCTGTCATGCCGTCCATTTGGAAAACATTATGTTTCGCAACTGCATTAGCCGCAGCGGAAACAATCAGGTCTTCCTCGTCATCCGTCAGCTCATACATCGAAGTTCCACATCCGCCAAGTACAAAGGTCGATGCTAATAATATTGCCAAAAACTGCATCCTCTTTTTCATCTGTCTCTATCCTTCTTGTTACTTTTGACCTATAAATTAAGTTTATAGTATCATATTTTAGCATACAATACAACATTTTTCCTACTTAGTTATTACTCTCCAATTCCATCCAGAATTCTACCCCGTTTTCGTGGTTAATTACACCACATTTCTGATGAAATGAATCCATAATAGCCTTTACAATGGACAATCCGATACCACTTCCACCATATTCACGTGTCCTTGCCTTGTCCACTTTATAAAATTTCACCCAGATTTTTTCCAAATCTTCCTCTGGAATCGGTTCTCCCGTATTAAATACACTTGTCCGCACCAGTCCATCATGATAAGAAAAACGGATTTCGATGCGCCGCTGTCCATCTGCATGATTCATAGCGTTGGTCAGGTAATTGGTAATAACCTCTTCCACCTTAAACTCATCCCCCCAGACATACACCGGTCCATCTTTATAAAACTGAATATCCACTTTTTTCTGTGCCGCCATAATAGATGCTGACTGAATCACACCTGTAATCAGTTCTGTAATATCAAACCTTGTCATTTCTACCGTATCATTGCCAAATTCCAACTGATTCAATGTCAAAAGTTTTTTGACCATCTGGTTCATTTTGTCCGATTCATCCATGATAACATCACAGTAGAAATCCCTGCTTTCCGCATCATCGTTGATGCATTCCTTCAAACCTTCTGCATAACCCTGAATCAATGCGAGCGGAGTTTTTAACTCATGGGATACATTGGATAAAAATTCCTTCCGCATTTCATCAATCTGTTCCTTCTTTTCAATATCCTGCTGCAGACTGACATTAGCCGTCTTCAGTTCACTGATTGTCTCCTCGAGTGTCTCCGACAATTCATTCATAGACTGTCCAAGTTCATCGATTTCATAACTTCCATACTTTTTGGGAACATATTTTGCATCAAAATCAAGTCCCGTCATTTTTCTGGAAATATCCGACAATAACCGAATCGGTCTCGAAATACTGTTAGACAAAATTACAATCAGAATAATACTTAAGAAAATAGCACCAATACTGATTATTACAAAAAACTGATTCGTAATTGACGCACTTTCACGAATGCTCTCCAATGCAGTCCTCATATAGACATAGCCACCATCTTTCAGAGAACCAAGCAGTACAAGATATTCCGAATCCAGCCGTTCATCCGTCTGACGTACCAGTGTATAATCGTTTCCTTTTTTTAACATCTGAATCTGATTGCGGTCTGTTCCGTAAATCCAGTTATCCATCTGCATCTGAAAACGCTGTGCATTATTATATGAGGTCCATACAAGATTTCTGTCACGATCCGTGATCAACATATTGATGTTGTTATCCGCACAGATTCGCTCAAAAGAAATATCGTTATCTCCGCTGTTCCCATTAATGCACGCTTCATGCACCTGCCGATAGCCGTTCAACAATTCCTTTTCTTTGTTATATGTATAATATTTTTCTAAAAACGTATCGTTGAGAAACCAGCACACAACTACAGTTCCTGCAACAATTCCAATCATGGTAACAATGAGTTGCCATGTTAATGATGTCTTTTTTTTCATCTGGTACTCATCTCTTTTTCCTATGCCTCTACTTCAAACTTGTACCCCATGCCCCAAACGGTTTTAATATATTCTCCCTGTTTTCCCAGCTTGCTGCGAAGCTTCTTTACATGAGTGTCAATTGTCCGGGCATCTCCGAAATAATCATAGTTCCAGACACTGTTCAAAATGCGTTCTCTCGACAATGCAATCCCCTGATTATCCATAAAATATTCCAGGAGTTCAAATTCTTTAAAGCTTAGCTCTACACTTTTGCCATCTATGGTTACTTCATGAGCGGTCTTATCAAGCACAATCAGACCAGCCTTCTTAATCTGTGAAGAATCGCCAATCTGATTGGTTCTACGCAGAATTGCCTCAACACGGGCCACCAGAATCTTTGGAGAGAAAGGTTTCGAAATATATTCGTCCACACCCAGATCAAAGCCCATCAGTTCATCACTCTCATCGCTTTTTGCTGTGAGCATAATAATCGGAACTTTTGAATTTTCACGTACTTCGCGACAGACTTCCCAACCGTTCATCTTCGGCATCATCACATCAAGGATCAGTAATGCAATATCTTTTTCACGGTAAAAGATGTCGAGTGCCTCCTCGCCGTCTCCTGCCTCTAAAACTTCATAATCCTGACGTACCAGAAAGTCCCGTACAAGTTTTCTCATTCTGCTTTCATCATCCACCACCAGAATTTTTAATTTTTCCATGGTTATTCTGCCTCCTGTTGTTCCAGTTTCTTTTCTCGAACCTTTAATTCTGCCTCACGCTGGTCAAGCTTTTTTTCACGTGTATCAAGTTTCTGTTCCCAATTTTCATATTTATCAATAATTGCATTTTCATAATTTAAGATGGTGACATTATCCCCACTTACATAAGTGATAACAAACATAGATCCAATCACAATTGCAAATACAATGGCAAAAAACAGACTTCTGTGGTATTTTCTCCGATAAATGTTTTTTTCACTGCGGCTTCCCGGCTCATCAGCTTTCTCCGGTGCATATACCGGAATCGGAAGCACATCCTCATATTTGATATATGGAATCGTGTGCAGGTATTCCTGCAGTCCTTTTAGGAATTCTATCCCTACCGGAGTCTCAAACACATCCTGTAAAATCAGTTTCCGGTAAATCTGCAGCACTGCATCCGGATCATCCATCTTTGTTTTGCTGCGTATATACCGGATTTTTTCCACTTCTTTTTGTGCGATTTGCGCCTGTTCTAATGATTCAAACGCATATCCTCTAACTTTGTACATAACTATCTTCTGCCCTCATCTAATTCTGCAATCTCACCCGACTGGTACGCACGAATCAGTTCTTTTAACTCTTCAATCCTGCTCATCATTCGTTTTCCATAATCTGTATCCCCTACCAGTATACGCCGGTCTGCATATTCCACAGCTTCCTGATGGGAAACGATATCAAGCTCATCCCTAACCGCAGAATCCGAAAAATCAAATGGTTCATGCGCAGACAAAGTCAATCCATAAGAATTGTAGGTCAGTGTATAACCTGCTATTCCTGTCTTACGTCGGTAAGTCTTGGAGAATCCACCATCAATCAATATCAGCTTTCCATTACATTTTACCGGACTTTCTCCTGCCATACGCTCCACCGGAACGTGACCGTTAATAATATGAACTCTTCCATCTTTCAATCCGAATTCATGCAGAATTTTGTCTGCGGTCTCCGGCTTGTCAAATAAATGATAATATGCATTCTTACTTTCATGGTGCATTTTCTTGTCTTCCAGAAAATACCTCTCAAAAGTTGCCATCTTGCTACGTCCATACAATGGTGAATTTGGTGCCGTCCAGATATACCACATCATGTCCTGACCCTTTTCACGTTCTTCCTTATCCAAAGAGAAAAAAGCTTTGCGGACATAAGATTCCAACACATCATACAGTTCTTTTCCACTGTAATACTTTCCATATATATTTACTTTTGCAAAACTACCATCCTCATTCATAGGTACACATCCGTGATACAGCAGATTTCCATTATAAATTTTGTACATGCTGCCACGTTTCAGCATCAGTCTTACGTGTCTTTGCAGCTTTTCACAGTGAACAAATGAGGTTCTCAGTCTCGCCATCACTTCCGTCTCTTCCGGCGTCAGTTCATATGGATTCTCCGGATCGATCGTTGGAAAATAGGTATCCAGCATCGGATATTCCTGCCCATCAATTTCTACCGTTTTCTTTTCATAATTGATTTTGTGCAAAAGGCAACGGTTCTGCATGCCAAAATCGGACCATTTCTGAACCAGCTGTCCTTCCAGTTTAAATCGAATGATAGCAATTGCCTTGTGCATCTTGCGATTCATCTCGGTCTCTTTTTTGCTCCGCTCCTCATCCGTTGAATTTTTCAGCACAAAGCGTTCACATGGATCATCTTTATAGGCATCCATCGCAAATGTTGCCAGAGGAACCATGTTGATACCATATCCATCTTCGATCAGATCCAGATTTCCATAACGGATGCTTGTACGAATGACAGCTGCAATACATGCCAACTGTCCCGTTGCCGCTCCCATCCATACCATATCATGATTTCCCCACTGGATATCAAAAGAATGATACTTTTCCAGACGGTCCATAATCAGATCCGGCGATGGTCCCCTGTCATAAATGTCCCCCAGAATATGTAAATGATCAATAACCAGACGTTGGATCAGTTCCGCCAGCGCTACTATGAAATTGTCCGTCTGCCCCAGTTCTACAATCGTATTAACAATCGCTTCATAATAAGCTTCTTTATTCAGGACCTCCTGCTTTTCGGTAATCAGTTCCTCAATCACATACGCATAATCTTCCGGCAAAGCCTTACGCACTTTCGATCTTGTATATTTTGATGAAACGGTTTTACAGACTTCAATCAGACGATACAGCGTAATTTTATACCAGTTCTCCATATCTTCTTCCTGCTGCTTTACCAACTCAATTTTCTTCTGCGGATAATAAATAAGTGTTGCCAGAGACATCTTATCCGCCGTACTTAATGTATGTCCGAATACGTCATCAATTTTCTTTCGTACTGCTCCGGATCCATTACGAAGCACATGGGAAAAGGCACGGAACTCTCCGTGAATGTCCGACAAAAAATGTTCCGTTCCTTTGGGAAGATATAAAATCGACTGCAAATTAATAATTTCGGTCGAAGCCCGGCCTATGGTCGGATATAATTCCGCAAGCTGCTCCAGATAATGTATACGTTCTCTTTCCACAAAAACACCCCTTCATATATTAGATTCAATAGTTAATTATAATTCTATCATAAAAAGCCATTTTTGTAAGCCTAACATATTGAAAATTTTGTGAACACACAAATACCGGAACAGCAAAAGAGCGGGATTTCTCCCACTCTCTTGCCTGACTGAATTTGACTATTATTTTTACTATTTCATTATAATTTTTTATATACTTCAAATTAAGTCCAACTTTTTTACGAAATTAGACGGTTTTTGTCAAAAGTAGTTCACTTTTGAACCATATATAATCTTTTCTTGTATATTTTAATGTTTATTACTATAATGATATTAACAACGATCGAGTCAATGACTCATTGTTATGATATAAAGATTAAAGAAATGAGGATTTTTCCATGACCAGAGAAGAAATGATGGATAACTTGGGAAATAATTTGGAAAAAGAACGTATTGCTCTTCATTTTTCACAGTCCCAAATGGCCGAGGCTCTTGATATGTCCCTCTCTTCTTACAAAAGAATTATTAGCGGAGAAACCAATCGCATTGATTTCTACACGATCTATCTAATGTACAAACTTACCAATAAATTTTCTTATGAGCTATGTGGGATTCCGATTCCGGAATTAGAGACCTGTAATGCATTGCAGAGACTCTCCCCCTCCCAGCAGCGTTTTATCAATGGTGTCATTGATTTTGAGAAAGAATTTTCGCAGAACCTTAAAGATAATGAATCCGCCGATGATTATGTGACAATGATCATTCCAAGCGGTGATATGCAGGATGGTATGATTTACGATTCCTGCTCACTGGAAAAAATCAACGTATCTGCATATCAGAAACGTTACAACGGCATCATCGACTGCGCAATCAAAATAACCACCAACCATCTCCATCCTGTATACTTTTTAAACGATATCTTATTAATCAGCCGCCAACCCATCCGCGACGGTGATACCGGAGTATTCATCAATAAGGCAACCGGGCTTGCCTACATCCGTCGGTTTCGTCAGACGAATCCCTGCCGGCTCGAACCGATCTGTCACTACGGAACACCTTTTCTTATCGACAGTAATAATACTGCAGAGATGTCTCACTGGATCAAATTTGGTTACGTTGTTACAAAAATAAGATTCTGAATCCATTGCATATCTTTTTTACGCATTTTAATAGGCGCCATCCGAATTTTCTTTTCCGATGACGCCTATCGCTGTTCATTCTCCAATGGAATGTACCTCACTTTACTTCTTTCGTTTTTCTTACATTCTTCTCTATTCGTTTACCTCAAATGGCTATCTGAAAGTTCTTCTTCGCTTTCCTCTTTTGTATTTCCGCCACTGGTTTCCTTAGTTCGAATGTTGTGCTAAGTTGCTCCCTGCCAATACTTATGTTCCCTTTGGACCGTACCTCCTGTTTTCTTTCTGACCTCGAAGCTTTCTCGTCACTTCGTAGGATTTATTGTTTTCTGTTCTTTTGTTATATTCAATATATCACGCAATAGCATATATGTCAATATGTTTTTTTACTTTTTCATTGTTTTCATTATTTTATCTTTAAATAGTTTTATTTTTATATATTTTTCAGACTATTTATGTTATTCCTATTGTTTACATTTCTTAATGTTACGTATTTACACATTCTTCCTCTATTGGAAACAACCTCATATTGCGAACTTATTACATAATTGTTACAATTCATTTGTACTTAGCTAATACAAATATTTGAAAGGAGGATATTATTATGTGTTTCAAACTTTTCAATAATTGTGATTTACTGACATTTATCCGTAATTGTTTCGGATGCTAATAAAAAGCAAACAGATACATGAAAATGGCTGTCGCATCAATTGATGTGACAGTCATTTTTTACTCAGCACCTGAATAGTTACCGCCTATATATTTTCCGTATAACGGCATCCCGGAAATCCACTACAGCCCCAGAATTCTCCAAATCGACCATTTCGCTTTCTCATTGGCTGCCCACAAATTGGACAAAGTTTCACTTTCGCTTTTTCACCTGCGGAGCCATCCATTTCCTTTGCCAGCTGCTCAAACACCTGTTGATTCATACGGCAATCATTCAATGCACGATGTGCGCCTTCCGTCGAAATTCCATAATACTGTGCCAGATCACTCAGCCTGTGATGTCCAAGATCCGGCAAGCACAGGCGCGCCAGTTTCAAAGTGTCTATGTAATCATTGGTCACCGTCTGCCCAAAATATCTCTCACTGTCCCGATACAGAAATTTCATATCAAAACTGTTGATATTATGCCCCACCAGAATACTGTCCCCGACAAAATCCATGAACGCCTGCAAAATTTCTTCAAATTCCGGAGCTTCTGCCACCATGTCATCCGTGATATGATTCACCATACTCGCTGCATACGGAATTGATTTCCCGGGATTCACCAGCTGGCTGAACTCACCAACGATCACACCACTTTGCACCTTCACCGCCGATATCTCGATTACTTCGTCGTAGTTGCTTGAAGTTCCCGTCGTCTCCAGATCAAATAAAACATAATCCGGAACATATTTATTGATTAATCTTCCCTTTGTGTTTCCTAACATTTGCTTCTTCCTTATTGTAATTGCCTGTAACTCTTCCAACCGCATTTACCTGTTCCCGCACATGCGAGGTTTTCTAATTTTTCCAAATACATTCCTCTGTAATTTCAGCAAGATCCGATACCCCACACATTTTCATCGTATCTTCCAGTTCACCGCCGATTTTTGAAATGTAAGCTTCCACGCCTTCTCTTCCACCACCATAGACAGCCGTAACAAATGGCCGTGCAATGATTGCTGCATCTGCTCCCAATGCAAGTGCCTTAAACACATCTGTTCCGGAACGAATTCCACCATCCACAAAGATTTTCATGGAACCATCCACTGCTTTTGCAATGTCCGCAAGCACTTCTGCCGTTGCCGGGCACTGATCTAACACACGTCCTCCATGATTTGATACTACGATTGCATCCGCGCCTGCTTCCTTTGCTTTCAAAGCGCCTTTTACCGTCATAACACCCTTTACAATAAATGGAGCACCAGCTTCTTTTGCCACTTCATGCAATTCTTCCACCGTTTTACTTCCAGCCGGCGGCTCAAAATTTTTCAAAAACGGAAGCCCCGCAGCATCCACATCCATCGCTACCGCAAAAGCCTCCGACGCATGTACCAATTCCATCTTTTTTCGAATGGTTTCCATATTCCATGGTTTTACCGTCGGAATTCCCAGGCCTTTCGCCTTATGGATTGCTTGGGTTGCTGCAACCATTACATTGCCGTCCATTCCATCTCCGGTAAATGCCGCAATTCCAAATTCTGCGCAGGAAGAAACCAGAATATCATTATAAGAAATGTCATTAAGGCAATCTCCATAATGCAGATTGACCGCTCCCACCGGACCCGCAAAAAACGGATACCGGAACTTTTTCCCGAACAATTCCAGTGAAGTATTCACCGGTCCATTCTCCGCAATCGTATCCATGTTCACACGGATTTCTTTCCACTTATCATAGTTGCGAATTGCCGTATCTCCGATTCCCTTTGCACCCGGTCCCGGAATCTGATTGCCACAGGCTTTTCCATTGCATTCTTTACAGGCTTTGCAATACTTGCCAATGCGAGGTCTTGCCAGTTCTATACACTCTTCATAATTCATTTGTCTTTGCTCCTTATCTCTCTTTGGAATTATTATAACAGCAAATGGATATTTTGTCATACGATTCCCATTGTCCAGATATTTACCTGTTCTTTTCCATTGTATCACCAGAAACAACTTAATCATTATAGGAATTTTTAACTGTATGGATATATACATAAAAAGCAATTTACTATGTCCACTAAAAAAGTCTATTTTGGACCAATACGAAAAAACATATTGAAATGTCCAACATTGGAAATAATTTTGGGCATATGTAAAAAGGTCATGCCATACTGTCCAATTTACATAATTTAATTGGACCTCATTACAACGCATTTTTACATATGTCCATTCTTATCCAAAATTGTGGACCTGGCTTGATTCATTTCTTCCATATATCCATAACCACAATTCAAGGAGCTCTTTAACCAGAATCCGAACATTATAGTTACATTTCAAATGAACATCTTTGCAATTGCTTTGATTGTTTTTGTAACTGCCATTGCCTTTTAAGCCAATTGCATCTCTTGCCATTTCCACAGCATCAGCCATTCCCAATCCTTCCGTAAGAATTTCCAAATCCGGAACTTCAATTAGCACTGTATTTTTTTCATCGTTTAACTGTGTGAAAATTACTGGATAAACCCGTTTCATTACAAACAACCTCCTCCTTGAACATCAGCCCATGCAAAATCTGCCTTCAGCAAATAGGATCGGGTCGCATTTACTTTTGCATAACAAGTAACCAGCCGTCTGTTAATCATGCAAACAAATATATACCTGCTATCTAGAATGCCTTAATTATAGCATGATATTTGAATTTGAACATCCATTATTAGGGCTTTATTTGACCTCAGAACAGAATTTTGATTATTAGACGTATTTTCAGTTGGGTTTTAGTTTTTCATTCAAGGTGGGAAATGTAGAATAATGAATGGAATAGTAAGAAGACATTTCTATTGATAGTTCAAAAAATATAATACTATAAACATCGGTGTTGTAGAAAAAATAGATTGAGGAGTGCAAGCAGATTATGAAGAAAGTATGGATTATAAAGGAGAAGATAATTATTGTATTTGTAGTGATTTTAGTAGCTTGTATGATAAGCCCTAATATGATTATCCATGCAGAGACAGAAAAAAATATTTATTATATGGGTGAAACACAAAAGAAAAATGATGCCGGATATAAAAAAGATGTTGAAATGAAAAGTTCAGATTTTCATAATGGATGGAGATTGGGGCAGTTTTGTATTAGTGGGTGGACTAGAAGAACGACGGATGACAACGGAAATCCGGTATTTCTTAAAAATGTTGGAGATGAGATATCTGTATCTTTTTTGTTGAATCAAAATATTGATAAATTAAATAATAAAAGTAATTTGCAAATTTCAGAAGATAAAAATGGATATGATGAGTATTTTGGTATCACAAAAGCTGAAAAAACCAATTTTGGTCGCGGAACTTTATTGATAAAAATGAAAAATTATCAAAATAAAGAAACTATTCAGGCACCGTACACAAATTATTTGGAGGGTGTGAAAAAGGGTGCAAATATAAAAATAAATACATTTGAAGAAGGGGATTATGAGATCGCGTTAGATTATGAAATACGTAATAATAGGTTTCATATAAAAAAATGGGATCCAATCAATACATATTCACATTATCAGATATTGATAAAATTTTCTGTGCGCAATGGAAATTGCATGGTTTACCCATTTGACGTGAATACAGGGTCAGAATTGACAAATTGTTCATTCACAGAGAATGGATTCTATTTGGATCTAGCAAATTCAAGGTATCTTGATATCGATGTAAAGAAGGAAAATTATGTAGAGGAGAATAGAACATTAATCGAAGATACTCGTTTTAATCGACCAGCCAAGGATGGAGAAGAGTTTACTGATCCAGGAATTTATACTATCATGGTTAGTAATCAATATACGAAAAGTAATACGGAAAAGAAAATTTATGTTGGAACAGATCCAATTTTGAAGGCATATGTAACAACGGGAGAAGATATAGATCAAATTAAAAAATTGCTTAGCGAAGGTGCAGTAATTGAGGATGATGGAACAATTACATTGGCTTCGAAAGAAGTAATAGAAGGAACTGAGCCAACCACAGAGATGGTTGAAACCATGACAAATGGGAAAGCTCCGAATCGAAAGAAAGTTGAAGTTATGCAAGAAAATAGAACAAATATTTTTTCAGTTATCGGAGTTATTATTGCGGCTGTTATTTTAGTGTTATTTATAATTGTAAAAAGAAAGAAACATAAGATTAAAGAAAAAGATTCTGCGGAGGAAAAGGAATGAAAAAAATCATAGCATTATCACTTTTTCTGTGTGTTATATTATCCAGCTGTTCTTTTAATAAGTCTGTAAATAACGATACAGGAAGCAATAATATACAGGAACGTCAGGCAACAGATGTAGTTGGATCAGAAGATGAAGATGTTCCTGAATTTACGAATTTGAGTGATCCTGAATTATGTTCTTATTTGGAGAAAAACATATATACAGATGTTATAACCACATTAGATAGTGCGGATTATCTTGTTGAAGATGTTAAGGCAACATATGTCTCGAAAGAATATTTGGATGAACTGGCCTATAATTCAAAGTCGAATATTTATTTTGGATATAACTTGGAAGATGTAGAAAAGGAGTTTGGGAACGAAAAGTATATTTTTACATGTGATGAATCTGGACAAACAGTAATTGAAAGATATGAACAATATGACAATACTTTCAATCAGGTTGTGCAGAATGTAGCAATAGGAACTGGAGTCGTTTTGATTTGTGCTACAGTGTCGGTAGTGTCTGCGGGTGTTGGAGTTCCTGCAGTCAGTGTAATATTTGCAGCTGCTGCGAAAACGGGGACTGTAATGGCGGTACAATCAGCAGCAATTGGAGCAGCAATTACTGCGACGGTTACAGGCATACAGACACATGATGTTAATGAAACTTTGAAGCAAACTGCATTATCGGCAAGTCAAGATTTTAAATTCGGTGCAATACTTGGTGTAGCGACAGGTGGAACCGGAAAGATTTTTCAGTTAGCCAAAGCAACAAAGGGTGGATTGACTTTAAATGAAGTTGCACAAATACAAAAAGATACAAAATATTCTCTTGGATTGATTAAAATGTTTCGTTCGACTAAAGAGGCAGAGATTTATAAAGAGGCAGGATTAATAGAGACGGTTATTAATGGAAAACCTGCATTAATAAGAAATATTGATCTGACATACAAGAGTGAGTTAGCAGGGAAAACAGTTACAAATCTTGAGAGAATGAAACAAGGTTATGCGGCGATTGATCCAACAACTGGTCTGGCGTATGAATTACATCATATAGGACAGTCCGTGGATTCACCTCTTGCTATATTGACAAAGGAAGAACATATAAGTGCAGGAAACAATGGAATATTACATGATTTAAATATTGCGGATGGTCAAGGGGTTCACAGTCAATTGTCAAAGGTACAGTGGGATGGGCAAAGAAAAGCGTTTTGGCAAGGTTTGTGTAAGGCTTTAACATAAGGAGAGATAGGAATGAATATCATACAGGCATTGCAGGGAAAAGAAAATCTGCTAAATGAGGATGGAGTAGAGGAAAGCGTTGTCGCAGCAGCTGAAAGAGAACTTAATTTAAAATTTGCTGCAGATTACAGAGAATATTTACTCAGAATGACAATAGCTGCGTACGATGGTCATGAATTTACTGGATTATCAAAGGCGGTAAGAACCAATGTGGTTGAGGTGACAAAACAGAAATGGTTGGAATGCAGTAAGATCTCAAAAAGTTGGTATGTGATTGAAGAGACAAATATCGATCAGATTGTAATTTGGCAGAGTCAGGATGGAAAAGTATATGAGACTATTGGGGGAAGTGAGCCAGTATGCGTTGCGGATTCTATGATTGCGTTTGTTATGAATATGAAGTAGTGGGAGTTTATCTGTGAGGAGTTAGAAAATGAGTAGCAGTAAGGGAAAAGCAAAAGAAATTGCTATAAATTCAAAGGAAGCTGTTGTTAAGCTTTTGGATCAGGATGGAAATGGACAAATAGATAGTGTAGATATTATTTTGTTGGCGTTAAAAGTACCAGGAGTAAAAATTGATAGGGCTAAGTTTTTGCAAAAGGAGTTTTTCAAAAATCATCCACAAGAGGTAATTGATGTAGCACTTGCATCAACACCTGCACAGGCAGGAATTTCGTTAGAGGAAATCAATAAGATCGCGGATGAAGTGATTAAATTTGAGCGTAATGCTGTGTCGGGAATATCATTGGCACTTGGGATACCGGGGGGGCGGGCCAATGCCAGCCACAATTCCAGCAGATATAGCTCAGTATTATGGATATATGTTGAGAGCTGCGCAGAAGATGTTGTATTTATATGGATTTCCAGAGTTGGATACCTCGGAGGAAGCAATTGCATTAGATTCAGAAACCATGAATGCATTGACGCTTTGCTTGGGTATCATGTATGGTGTTGCAAATGCAAATAATGCTATAAAGGCAATGGCAAAGGCTCTGGCAACTGGAATAGAGAAAAAATTAATAAAGAAGGCGTTGACTAAAGGCACGATATATCCAATTGTAAAAGCGATTGCAAAATGGTTTTCCGTAAATATGACAAAGGAAATTTTTGCGGGATTTTTTAAAAAAGCAATTCCGGTATTGGGAGGGGTTGTTGGGTGTGGAATTACATATGCGACATTTAAACCATGCTGTTATCGATTGAAGGATGCGCTTCAAGATACGATGCTCAGCAACCCAGATCATAAATCAAATGCGGAAGAAAAGAAGATTTATTATGATATTGAGGCAGAATTTGTTGAGACAGAGGATGAAAAATATACAAAAATGATATATTAATAGTGCAAGGATAACGAAACGAAGTGGATAGCTGCAGAAGGAGATTGAACAAATTGCAAATAATAGATAATGTAAACAAAACATGAATAAGAAAATCTCAAGAAGTGTTGCGATGAGGTATTTGGCTCTCAGAACTTTGTTATTTCATATGATATGATTGATTGAGAATACGATAGCACAATGTCCAAGGTGCAATATATAAAGATTAATGATGGAAAAATTTATATGAGAAAATTAGAAGAAAAGTTTCGTGAAAATACAACATTAAAATACTACAATGAAAATGCTACAATTTTTTCTGCTACTACACAAATCGTAGATTTTTCCATAACGCAGGATAAGTTCCTTGCATTGTTACAGCCAAATGCATATATTTTAGATTTTGGTTGTGGGTCTGGTCGTGATACAAAGTATTTTATGGAACATGGATATAGAGTGGAAGCAACGGATGGTTCAGAAGAGTTGTGCAAATTAGCAAGCACATATACTGGAGTTTCGGTTAAATATATGCTATTTCAGGAGTTGGACGAGCAGAAAAAATATGATGGCATTTGGGCATGTTCCTCTATTTTGCATTTGTCAAAGGATGAACTTAAAAATGTTATGCAGCGAATGTTGTGTGCATTGAAGGATGATGGAGTGATTTATACATCGTTTAAATATGGAACATTTGAGGGTGAACGAAATGGAAGATATTTTACTGATTTTACAGAAAAAACATTTGATGGATTTTTAAGTGGTATAAGACATGTAAAGATAGAAGAACAATGGCTGACAGGAGATGTGAGACCAGGCCGTGAGTCGGAACAATGGCTGAATTTTATATTGAGGAAAGTGTGACGAATGGATAAAGTATTAAAGCTGGAAAACGGACAATATGATCTGATAGAAACAGTCTCATATCCAAATGGTGGTGCAAGCTATTTTTATGTAAGAGATCAGCAGGCTATTATTATTGATGATGGGATATGTAATTACAAAAAGGATGAGAAACCTTTTTCCTATTCTTTAATTACGGACAAGCAAAATACATATATGAATAAATATGCAAAAGTATATCGCTTTCTAAAAGAAGATATGGGAATAATCAATGAAGTGATTACATTGTCATGCAAAAAGGAAGAAATACCAATAAAGTATGTGGCAAATCGCGAAGATCATGCAGATGCCTCTCCATTGGAAATCGACTTTGAAAATAATTTTGCAAGTGTATATGGTCGTAATAGCTTGAAATATTTACAGAAAGAATATGGTATTTTGGACGAACAGGGGAATAATTATTTTCTGGATTATTTGTTAAGAACAAAGCATGGAGATTATGCAGTTGAAGAAAATGGGGTAACTTATCATCATCCGCAGCAGATTGGTTTGGAACGTTATCGCAGACAGCTGCAAAAACAAAATACATGTACCGAATGGGGAATTAAGTTATATCGTTTTTCTTCAGAAGATTGTAGATTTGAAAATCGAATTGAGGATGACATAAAAACTTTTTTCGGTGAAAATACCGATGAGTTTGAAGAAAATGGACTCCTTGCTGATCGTCTGGTAAAGTTATATGAGCATCAGGAAAATACGCTTGAGGAAATACAAAAACAGCGTGCTGCGGGAATAAATACATTTCTTGTGGTATTTCCAACGGCAAGTGGAAAATCCAGGATTGTGGAAGAAGATTTGCGTATTTTTTCCAGAAAGAATACAGAATTTCATGCGCTTATTATGGCTCCTAATACAAACATTATTACTGATTGGAGGCAGCGAGTGAAGAAATCTCTCCCAGATCTGCAGGAGCAAATTGAAATTTGTTCATTTGCTTATATGATGCGGAACTATCAGAAATATGCGCAGGAAAAATATAATTATATTGTAGTAGATGATGAGCGCGTTATAATAAGGACAAAGTTAGAGAAACCCAGTAAAATCAAGGGGTTAGCACTAATTTAGTCCTTATTTTTATACCATTTTATCGGTAGATAAGGCAGCGCTGACAAATCAAACCGAAATCCAAACATTGCATCAACAATTCAGGAGTTATGACCTGAGTGTGGTTCGTGCATCCAAGTGAGGTGACAATTTAATAGATTTTATTTAGGTAGGACTAAATTAGCATTTAACACGGAGATATTCCGTTTGGCTGATATAGTCCTGCTTTTTATTTTGAAAGGAAGAGATTGTATGAGTAAAGTGCTAATTGAAGTCCTCGTAATAATTCTTATTGCAGGCAGTTATTTGATACTGTTTTCAGCAGTTAGAGTATCGGCTATAGCAGATCAAAGAATAGCGGAGATACGAAGCAGAGAAACATTTGATAAAGAAAAGCAGTTGAACACTAATCAAAATAGCATATCGGGAGGGATGGCTATGGCAAATAAAGAAAAGAAGATTGAAGGCAGACTGGGCTATAACAGTGAGAATGGTAGATATGGATTGCTGGTATCAGATTTATGGGAACATACCGGGTTCCATTGTGGAGAATGCTTAGAAGTCAAGGTTGATGACAAATGGGTAAAAACCCGGATGGAAATGGATATTGCCCGTAACTGGTATCTGGTGGATACCCCCTATACAGGAGATTTAGAGTATGTTAAAGATTACAGATAAGAAGGGAGAAGTCCATATGTATGAGGTGGCAGACACCAGTGTTATCGGTCCGTATGACAATACGGTTAAAAACCAGTCGGATGAGGAAATCTTAACCCTTCTTACCTGTGTCAATAGGGGTACTAAGCGTTTTGTCTGCCGCTGTGTGCCGGCAGTGAAAGAGGGTGAGGCAGATGAAGATTAAGTGCAGATTAGTTGAAGCAGAGCAGATAATAAGCGAAATGGAAGAAAGGCTCATAGATGTGGCTGATGATATAGCGGAGACAGAGGAAGATACACAGCTGATTGTCAGTGGCTGGTGGGTATTTCTGCCACAGCTTAATTTACAGCTTCACGAAGGAATTTTATGTAACTGGGATGAAGAGGAGCAGATGTTCATGCCGGATGTGGCAGTAACAGTAGTATATGAGGCAGATGCGGACAGAACGGAATATATCTACTTTGAACAGGACGGCATGACAGCAACTTTTTACAACTGGCTGAATGGCAGACTTTCCATCAGCCAGATAGAAGCCTTAAAGTGCGAGATTATCGTACCGGAGGATGGGGAAGAACACAAAACAGAATAAAGAAAGGAAAAGACAGAGCCGATGGTTTCCCCACCATTATCTGTCAGGGAATGTATATGAAATATGCAATTAAAGTGAATGAAGTGAAAAAAGAAAACGGAAATGTGAAGGGCTTTGCCACTGTGGTATTTGGTGATTCATTTAAGATAACTAATATCGCAATCGTGGAGAACAAGGACAAGGGACAGTTATTTGTATCCATGCCAAGATACAAGTCCAATGAAAGAAGTGAGGATGGTTCTGCCATCTACAAGGATGTATGCAACCCAATCACAGCAGAATTTCGTGAGGAACTTTACAGCAATATCCTTGAGGAATATGAAAGAGTGCAGGCACAGGGACAGCCGGAGAAAGGAACCCAAAAGGATGTGACACCACCGGAGTTTTCCGTAACGGTTACACCCTATGAGAGGGAAGGCAGTAATATCCGTGTACTTGCCAGAATTTATTTTGAGGACAGCTTTATCGTCAATAATGTAAATATCCTTCAGGGCAAGGAAACGGTCTTTGTGGCAATGCCTTCCTATAAAACAAAGCAGAAGGATGAAAATGGCAAGGATATCTATCAGGATATCTGCTATCCGGTAACAAAGGAATTCCGTGAAAAGCTTTATTCAGAGATTGAGAGGGCTTATGCGGAGTCGAAGGAAAAGCAGCAGGAGCAGGCAAAGGAACAGTCACAGAAACAGGGAAAGGAGCAGTCGCAGGATAAAGACGGATTTATGAAAGCATCCGGAGAACCGCTTCCCTTTCGTTAATGAGCAGTAGATTAGTAAGAACGGGCGGCCGAAAGCTGCCCGGATTGGAGGACATTATGGAAGAAAAGAAAAAATCAATGACAAAAGATGAAATGATCATGGAGCTTATGGAACTGCTAAAGGCAGATGGCAGACCAAAACAGGCGGCAGATGTATTTGAGAGTGCGGCTTATGTGGATATGCTTGAAAGCAAGCTTGACCAGATGACAAACGAGCTGGTGCAGATGCGTAAGGAATTGCAGGAGATGAAGGAACAGCAGGCATCAAAATCCCTGAAAGAGACCTTATCGGAAATGGTAGACAGGGCACAGGCAAGATGCCAGCAGATGAAGGAGAAACTCGTTGAAGTCAAGGAAGAGATGCATAACAAGGCTGCTGAAATCGTAAAGGCAGTAAAGCAGAAGGGAAAAGAGGCACTTAATAAGGTATCAGAATTCTTTGGAGTAAAGAAAAAGTGGTGCTAGAATATAAATAGTACAAGCCAAAATGAGAAATTCCAAATACACATAA
>OGPX01000877.1_pt1 | contig 22049 bp, 18 predicted proteins | sample 1553101 | NCBI WGS metagenome assembly OGPX01 (sample SAMEA2579964, study PRJEB22360) | human gut metagenome | biome: human gut; feature: human-associated habitat; material: faeces | place: Denmark | collected 2008/2010
GAGGAACACTGTCATTTTTCGCTGTATTGAAGAAATCCAGCGCCGAGCAGAAGGCACGGATCGAGAAAAAAGGCGAGCAGAAGAGAGCAGAGAAAAAAGCTACGGAGAAGAAGGCTGCTAAGAAAGAAAAAGAAGAGCAGTTAAAGGAGAAGCGGGCAGAGAGTGATGATACGGAAGAGACGGTAACCATTACCGCCAATTCCATCGAGGAGCTGCTTTCCAGGATAGATACCTACAATTTCAACACACGGAGTGACGAGGTGCAGACCCAGAGTGAACGTCAGGTGGGTCAGAACATCGATTTCAGAGGGTAAGGTGATATTGTATGGTTTCTATGGGGAAATATGGAGGAACGTTCGTGCGCTCGAACAGCCGGGGAACGACGCAGATCACCTTCGGGAGTAGGACGAACCAGAGCAGTGCAAACGGCATTTTTGGGCAGCAGAATAACACGACTGCTTCGAAAAATTCGGTCAGTGATATTAAACGGATGCTTGCCCGGGACAGCCGGAGTACGCAGACGCAGGCAGCAAACAGCCTGGGACAGAAGTCTATCGTTACCAGCACGCTGAGCTACAGTGAAGCTTTGCGCAATCAGAGGCAGCAGACGAAAAACACGACGCTGGCTCTGAAAAAACTGAAATATCAGTTTAAAAATATTTCATCCAAAATACTGCGGAGCAAGACGTCCCAGGCGGCAAAGCAGGCAGCCGGGCAGGCGCGGAGAGAAGTCCTGCGCCTGAAACGGCAGAAGCAGAGCGGCAATTATGATGATGACGAGATCGAAGCAGCAATCAACCATGCCAAAGCCATGGAGCGTGTAGCGAAGAAAAAGGCGAAACACTTAGAAGAAGAGGAACTGGCGAAGGCAGCCGGCGGAATCTGGCAGGGTGAAAAAGTCTGCACGGACGAAGAAGAGAGAACTTCAGACACGGATCAGAATACGGACCCGGAAACTGAAGAGGAATTGCCCTGTGAGGCTTCGGATGCACAGACTGATATGGATCTGGAACAATATGATTATCCCCAGCTGGATCAGTTTTTGCTACAGACCAGTGACTTTATGGTGGAAATGAGCGATTTTACTTCCGAGATGATACAGGAACTGTCTGACAGTATGCGGGACATAATGGATGAGATGGGAATGGATGAGTTATCCGATACCATGCTCTCTGTGAAGAAGGACATCGATCCTGCAGACCTTAAGATGATGAAGATCAAACACCGCAACAAAGAGATGAAAGAAATCGTCAAGGCAGATGCGGAATACCTCAAGGCAGTGTTTGACCGTCTGGAGAAAATGAAGGACAATCCCGTCATTCCCTCCGGAGGCGGCATGAGCTTATCTGCCGGATCCTCCGGAACATTTTTTTCCGCCGATGCCGCTGGAATCGGTGTCCCGACCGTACCTGCATCGGTAATCGATATTTCGTTATAAAGTAGTATTCTGAGGAACTTAGGGTATCCCGATTTTCATACATTAAAAGACATGAAAATCGGGATATTTTTGATTTACGTGAAAAACCAGGCAAAAACATTTTTGATTTACGTGAAAATTAACTTATAAGGGAGAAAAAGGAGAGAGCGGATGAAAACAGTAGTATTGTTGTATGATACCAGTTGTATTTACGAAATTGTGATACTGAATTATTTTCTGAAAGTAACGGGAAAAGAAATGCAGTTTGTATCTCTGGACGGGAAAGAGATTACGACCACGGAAGGATACCGGATACTGCCGGAGGATCGGCTGGGTTCTGCGGATCCGAAGGATGTGGAACTGCTGGTTATTCCGGGAGGAGATATTGAGAAGATAGATATTCCGGAGGTATGGAAGTACCTGAAAAGCGTAAAGGACCTGGGCGGACGGATCGCCGCCATCTGCGCTGGCGTGGATGTTGTAGAGCATGCAGGACTGTTAGAGGGGATCGAATCGACGCTCTCCGGTGAAAAAGATGTGGTGACTTCCGACCGGATCACCACTTCGAGAGCAAACGGCTATGTGGATTTTGCAATCGAAGTGGCAAAACAGATGGAATTGTTCGAAGATGAAGCGGATCTGCAGGAGACCATCGCTTTTTGGCGGGAATTTCAACGGATAGAGTCCAATTAAACTCTGCGTTCCCACATCGGCGTGGATGCCGATGGTTTTCGTCAGGAATAATCGATAATCCATATCATAAATAGCCCTGAAAGGCAGTCTGCATGTTGGAGAAGACCTCGTTCCGGAAGGCTTCGTATTTGCTGCCGGAGCATTTCTCCAGCACCAGCTCACATTCCTGCCTGTGCGCACAGATATATTCCATGATCTCCCGTTCATTTACCTTCGCGTAACCCTTTTCCAGGAATTCCTCACGCCCGCAGCGGATTAAGTTTTCCTCAGTGATTCTCTTGCCTAAAGGGTGCGGATATGTTATAACTATACTCAAAGTTGGTAACAGCTTTCTAAGTATCTAGATTCAATAGTCTTGAATTTTAAGGCAAATTCTCAGCCGATTTTCCAAGAAAAAGTGTTATTGATTCATATTATACAGAGACGGGGGAGCCTAGTGCGCGAATTAGAACAACAGAGAAAGGGAAGAAACAAAAATACAATTATAGATTATAATTATATTAGCAGTAATAGATATAGAAAAAAGTTTGACTACATATCAAACGATAAAAAATTGAATAAATTGTTATATAAAATTGCTAAGAAAATGCTATTACACAGATCGGGAACAGAGTATGAAGACATGTACTGGATTGATTTAATAAATGGGAAAATAGTATGTAAAATAACAGATTCAAAATATAAGAAAAAAATCTTATATACTACAACAATTAAAAAGATGATAAAAAAATCTGAAAATCTTCTTACAATTCATACACATCCGGATAGCTTTCCACCAAGTATAGATGCTATTAATTCTAACTATGATCATAATTATGAAATAGGTATTGTCATATGCCATGATGGAAGAGTATATATGTATTCCGCAGAGGAAAGAATAAATGTAAATTATTATAAACTGACAGTTGAAGACTATTTGAAAAATGGATATAATGAAGATACAGCACAGATAGAGGCATTGAAGGAATTGCAGAAGAAATTTTCCATTTATTTTAAGGAGGTAACAGAGGATGACTGCGTATGAAAATGATGTATTGATAATACCAAAGAAATACAAAAAGATGTCTGTTTCCGAATTAAAAAAGGAAGAACAGAAGCTTTGGAAAAAAATAAAAAGTTCTAAATCACGGCAAAAGAAAAAAGGAAAAACAGAAATTAACTTTTATTTCTAATGCAGATTTTAAATCAAAAGGCACTGGATTTGTCCGGTGTCTTGTTTTTTGGAATCTTTTGTCGCTTCCAGGAAGGAAACTGTCACTTTACTTCTGACCAGCGTTGCCCGTATAATGAAACACTGAGATATTTTAATACGAGGGGGCAGACGATGGGCAAAAACAGTGTATTCTGGAAATGGATGGTATCATATATGGCGGTTATGCTGGTATTTTTATTGTGCAACAGCATCACCTACTGGCAGGGAAAGCGGATTCTGGTGCAGAATCAGGAAACGGAGAATGACAAGATTGTGGAACAGATCCGGACCAACCTGACGGACATGGAGGAGACCATGCGGGATTTGTCCTATTCGGTGCTGGCACAGGATGATACGATTCTCCTGGGGAAAAATTCATATCACGGCGAGCAGGGAAGCACGACCAGTGACATCAAATATTCCCGTTACACATTGTGTGAACTGTTGAAAGAATATCAGAAGATCAACGGTAATTATGCGGCGATCTTACTCTATTTTGCTAATGACGATTACATCGTGGCAAGCGATTCCGCGAATACGGCGGAGAATTACTGGAGAGCCTATCAGAGTCAGTACGGCGGAATCTCCCGGGAAGACTGGGAGCGGCTGTTAGCGGGAGACTATGACGGCATTACCATGCAGTACGGCAATGGGCAGTATGTCTTTTTCGCCGGAACGATACAGGACAATAAATGGGACCGCACGCAGATCAACATTTTCTTCGTATATGAACTGTCGCAGCTGCAGCGGATCCTGTTCCCTTCCCAGGATGAGAGCGTGTGCCTGGCGCTGGAAGGAGATGTTTTTTGCACTGACCAGAATGCAGAGGTGTTGAGTGCCGAAGACAGAGAACAGCTGCGGGCAGCGATGACGGAAGAAGCCGGAAGCATCCGACTGACGGAGGAGCATCAGACCGCACAGCTGCGCTATTACGAAGGCGGTAACAATTACAAGATACTGATTTGCCGCCAAAAGGATTATTTTAACGAATTAAGAGGTTATCAGGGCAGAGTAATCCTCATCCTGGTCAGCTTCACGGCAATCGGTATCCTGCTGATGCTCTATTTCCTGCGCAGAAATTACAGCCAGGTGGCGAAGCTGTTAGACCGGTTGGATATTAAGTCTTCGCAAAACGGGGCAGACAATGAATTTCAGTTGATCGACGGCTATTTTCACAAAATGCAGCAGAACCTGAAGGAGACAGGCAGCAGACTGCAGCGTCAGAATCTGATTTTCCAAAAGGAATACCTGGAGAAGCTGCTTAGGGGAAATCTGCCGGAAAATGCGGATTATGTGGAAGAAATGTGCGGCATCCGCTGGTGCGGCGAACAGTTCACCACGCTGCTCTTCTATATGGAAGAGATCGAGCGGGACGGCAGCGAAGAATGGGACCAGGTGCATAAAAAGCAGAAAGACCTGGAATTCGTGCAGTTTATCGTGGAAAACGTGAGCTACGAGCTGTTTCAGAACAGCGGCTGCATCGTATATCCCATGATCGTCAGCGATGTGCTGGTTATTATCGTGAATTTCCCGGAAAAGGATGCCAGACGGAATCGGGACATTACCTTAGAGACAGTGACCCAGCTGCAGGAGTTCATGGATGAGCATATGGATATCCGCTATACGGTAGTGGCAGGTGAAATCTGCAGAGGACGGGAAGGAATCTCGGATGCTTACCAGCAGGCGATCTACACCATGGAGACGAAGAGGATCTACGAACTGGATGATACGGTATTCTACGAAGATGTGAAAGTCGAACCGCAGTATGGATATTATTATCCGCTGGAGACGGAGCGAGAACTGATCTGGCAGATTCGCCAGCAGAATGTTGCGCGGGCGGAGGAGATCATAAGCGATCTGTACCAGCAGAATGAGCATAAAAATATCAGCAACCGCACGGAAGCCATCCGTTACCTGGAATATGACCTGCAGTGTTCTATGCTGAAAGCCATGGAGGGAACGGAAGATTTTCAGGAGTATTCGTTTTTCCATGGACAGGAATGCCATGGAAAACAGGAACTCATCGCAAAGCTGCACCGGGTATGCGAGAATCTGCAGAAGGAACTGGCGGAGGGCAGCCGGGAGGAAGAGGAATTATGTAACCGGATCGTGCTGTACATACAGCAGAATATTGCGGACTGCAATCTGAATGTAACATCGATCGCAGAGTATTTTCAGATATCCTCCGTGCAGATGTCGAAGACATTCCGGAGCGTTAAGGGCCAAAAGCTGCCGACCTATATTTCCCAGCAGAGGATTCAGCGGGCGAAGGAGATCCTCAGCTCTTCCGATGATGGATTGAATGAGGTGGCGGAGAAGTCCGGATTCGGCAGCGTCAGAACCCTGCTTCGCAGCTTTAAGCAGAGCGAGGGCATGACACCCAGCCAGTGGAAGGATGGACATTAATTTTTGTCACTTGCCAAAAAAGTGGGAAGCTGTGTGGACACAATTTTTTGTCACTTGTAGGAGCAAAACAGGGCAGGTAAGATAAAGGCGTACACAAAAGACTGCGCAGTCTGAACTGGAAACGAATATCAAATTCAGGAAGGACAATCTATGAAAAAGAAGACAATCAGCATTTTAATGGCAGCACTTCTTACCATGACAGCAACGCTGACCGGATGTGGCAACACAGACAATTCCGAAAATAGTGTAGCTGATGAGAAACAAAAAGAACAGACAACAACCGAGGAGCCTGCAGCACCTGCCTATGAACTGTTGGATTCTCTGAATAAAAAAGAAGGCGATGAGCTGACCATTCCCAGAAGCAATTATGTCTCCTATCCTGTAGAGGACACCAGTGAGACACTGACCATCTGGATGGAGTACTGGGCAAGTGATGCAGCAGCATCCGCCAATGAGACCTTATGGGCGAAAAACTGGCAGGAGATGACCGGTATTAAAGTAGAGTTCATCCAACCCACAGAGGGAAGCGCCAGTGAGGAGTTCTCCACCATGATTGCCAGCGGTTCCCTGCCGGATATTATCGTATGGGAATGGACCAACAACTACACGGGCGGTCCCGCTGCGGCAGAGGCAGAAGGAGTACTGACGATCCTGGATGATTATGTACAGCCTTACGGCGCGGCAGCAGATCTGTGGCAGTATCTGCAGGACAATCCTACGGTAGACCGTGAGGTAAAAAATGATGACGGACATTATTACTGCTTCCCGTTCATCCGCGGCAACACGTATCTGCAATGCACCACAGGTCCCATGTATCGTGCCGATCTGCTGGAAAAGGCAGGCTACACCGGCAAGCTAGAGACCCTGGACGACTGGGAGGCAGCGCTGACCGCACTGAAGGAATACGGCATTGAGAAGCCTATGGTCGTGCAGTCCCTGGAATATCTGATGAGATTCATGGGCAGTGCCTACGGCATTCGTGCAGGAATGTATGTGGATGATCAGACCGGAGAGATCAAGAACGGTTACACCCAGGAAGCTTATAAGGAACTTATGAAGAGAGCCAATGACTGGGTAGAGAAGGGACTGCTGGATGCAGATCTGCTTACCTGTGATAAGAAAACTGCCATGAGCTATATCATGAATGACCAAGCAGCAGTTACCGTAGGAGCAGGCGGAAGCTTCCTCGGAAGTATGATCAAGAGTGTGGCAGCAGATCCACAGGCTTATAATCCGGATTTCAAGATGGCAACCGCATCTTTCCCGGTAATGAACAGCGGTGACACCGTATTATACGGCGGCGGTTCCTACGATTATGCGACCACCAGTAACGGTTCCGCAGTGATCACAGCAGACTGTAAGAACCCTGAACTGGCAGCGAAATTCCTGAACTATTGCTACAGCCAGTCCGGACATTACATGATCAACTACGGCAAAGAGGGCGAGGCATATACCATGGTAGACGGTATTCCCACCTATACCGATGAAATTATGCACAATCCTAACGGTTGGAGCGTATCCACTGCTATGACTTACAATGGTCTGGCAAATGGCTGCGGACCCTTCGTACAGGATGCAAATTATATTTTCCAGTATTATGAGACCGATGAGCAGAAACAGGCGCTTCACGACTGGGCAGACGGTAATGAGAGTCAGCGCACGCTGATTCCGCCCATCACCTTAAAAGAAGACGAAAGTAAGCAGTACAGCGTACTGAGCACACAGATGAATACCTTTATCTCTGAATATAGTGCGAAGTTCTATACACAGGTTCTGGATGTAGATACAGAATGGGACAACTATATCAAGCAGCTGAATGATACGGGCATGAACGATATGATCGGAATATATCAGTCCGCGCTGGATCGATATAACGAAAGATAATATCCCGGACGGTCGAACTGGAGTCTTCCAGCTCGACCGTCTGTCTTATCCGGCATAAATCAGACACAAATCAGGAGATAAGGAGATAAGGAGAAAATGCCATGAAGACATTGAAAAAGATGTGGAAGCAGAAAGAGCTGTATCTGATCGTACTCCCGGTACTGCTGTATTATCTGCTGTTCCATTACAAGCCGATGTACGGACTGATTATCGCGTTTATGGATTACAGCCCGCGGAGAGGAATCTCCGGCAGTACCTGGGTTGGTTTACAGCATTTTATGAACTTTTTCCAGAGTATTTATTTTAAGAGATTATTGGGCAACACTCTGAAAATCAGCCTGGCAACTATCGTGTTCGGTTTCCCGGCACCCATCATACTGGCACTTTTGATGAATGAGCTGCGGAGCAAAAAGTTCGCACGTGTAACCCAGACGATCACATATATGCCGCATTTTATCTCTACGGTAGTCATCTGTTCCATGATCAGGGAATTCGTGAAGCCGGAGGGTTTCATCACACAGATTCTGGTAAAATTTTTCGACTACGGAGGGAAAAATCTGCTCAGCCAGCCGGAAAATTTCCTGCCGATCTATGTCATCAGTGATATCTGGCAGGGCGTAGGCTGGGGCTCTATCGTCTATTTAGCGGCGTTAACCGCAGTAGACACAGAATTGTACGAAGCAGCGCAGATCGACGGAGCCGGCAGATGGAAGCAGATGTTGCATATCACGCTGCCGGGGATTATGCCAACGATCATCATTATGCTGATTATGCGGCTGGGACAGGTGATGAGTGTCGGTTATGAGAAGATTATTCTGCTGTACAACGAAGGCATTTATGAGACTGCAGACGTGATCTCTACCTATGTATACCGCATGGGTCTGGTAGACAGGCAATATTCCTTCTCCGCGGCGGTGGGACTATTTAACTCGGTGGTGAACTTCCTGCTGGTCATCCTGGCGAACCGTTTCAGCAAGAAGGTCAGCGATACAAGTCTGTGGTAAATGGTATCGGGCAAGGAGGAGCAGATGAAGACAAAGACTATACACAGAACAATCAGGCGCAGCGCCGGAGAGAAAATCTTTGATGTATTTAACATTTGTTTTATGATCCTGCTGATGATAATATGTATTTATCCATTCTGGTATGTGATATGTGCATCTTTCAGCAAGGCATCCCTGTTGATGGGACATCCGGGGATATTATTCAAACCGCTGGGATTTACGACAGAGGCTTATAAGAAAGTGTTTTCCGATTCCAGAATCTGGATCGGTTATGCCAATACCATATTTTATGTGGTGGCGGGAACGCTGATTAACCTTGTTATGACAGTACTGGGCGCTTATTTTCTGTCCAGGAAGGACGTTCCGGGACAAAAGGTTATCACGGTGCTGATCATGTTCACCATGTATTTTTCGGGCGGATTGATCCCCCAGTTCCTGAACATCCAGCAGCTGGGACTGTATGATACAAGACTGGCGATTCTGCTGCCGGGAGCGGTCAGCACATTCAATCTGATCATCATGCGTACGGCGATGGCATCCATCGATATCAGCCTGGAGGAATCCGCGAGACTGGACGGTGCCAACCATTTTACGATCCTCAGCAGGATCATGGTACCGCTGACCAAGCCGACCATGGCAGTGCTGGTGCTGTATTACGGCGTCGGACACTGGAATTCCTGGTTCAGCGCCATGATCTATCTCGATGATCACAACAAGGAGCCGCTGCAGTTAGTCATCCGTCAGATATTGATCTTAAGCAGCGGATTGTCGGGAATGGGAGATTCGGACACTGAGCTGATCGCCGAATCCATCAAATACGCTACGATCGTAGTAGCGACGGTGCCGATCCTGGTGCTGTATCCGTTTTTACAGAAGTATTTCGTCAAGGGAATGATGGTTGGCTCCGTCAAGGGCTGACAGAGGAGGATAAATTATGACAGATAAAAGTGCGATTATGAAAAAACTGGATGCACATCATCTGCTGTTAGACGGCAGTGCCGCTCCGGGAGCGGCATGGTGCTTCCGCTCATTACAGGAGCTGTTTGCCTCCGGGGCACTGCAGAACGGAACGCCGGAAACCCCGATGACGGTATATCTGGCGCCGGATGTCTACTGGCTGCATGATCCGGAGGATAGGGAAATCTTCCGGGGGACAGAGGGAGATTTCCTGCCTTATCAGCAGAAAATAAAATGCAGTTATTTGTCCCTGATCGGTTTGTCGGAGCACCCGGAGGATGTGGTGATCGCGGCGAACAAGGGGCAGTCCCACGGCTGTATCGGCAATTATACCATGCTGCACTTTGAGGGGGACGGATTGTACCTGGAGAATCTGACCATCGGGAACTATTGCAACGTGGATCTGGAGTATCCGTTAGATCCGTCGAAAAACAGACCGAAGCGCTGCAAGGCAGTCACACAGGCACAGCTGGGTGATGTGGTGGGAGACCGGTTCCATGCGAAAAACAGTCGTTTCATCAGCAGACTGAATCTCTATCCCATCTGCGGTGCGAAGCGAAGCTTGTACGAGAACTGCCATTTTGAATCCACCGATGATGCCCTGAATGGCAATGCAGTATATCTGCATTGCGATTTTGATTTCTACGGGGGATGCCCGATCTCTGCAACGGATGCTACGGGAAGTGCGTTCCTGGACTGTCTGTTCCGGATCTGCGGACACCGGGACAGAAGCGGCGCAGACCAGTATTTTATGAAGGGGCAGGGATGCGTGTATGTGATCGGCTGCCGGTTCGAGGATCTGCGTAAGGAAAGTATGGGAACCTCCCGGGCACTGCAGGTGCAGTGGACGCGCTATCCCCAGCCGGAGACCATGTGCTATGCATATGGAAACGATACGCCTATAGGACCTGCGGAACATACCGTGGATCTCACCGGAAAAAAGGGGCTACGGGCTTTTTTGATAGAGACGAAAAGCGGGGTGCAATACAATGTCCGGAACCTGTTACGGGGAACGGACGCCTGGGATCCGCTAGGACAACGGGAGTACCTGCCGGAAGCAGAGACAGAGCATCTGCCGGTACAGCTGGTGTTAAGCCGGGGAAACGTAGAACTAACCGAAGAACATCGAAGCCAGACCCTGGCCGCCCAGGTAAAATATTTCAGTGGCGAGATGCAGGAGCATCCGGAATTAGCCTGTGAAATTACGGAAGATGGAAGCCGGATCCGTCTGCAGAGACAGGGGCAGGAACTGACGCTGTATGGAGAAAATAACGATGTCCGTACCGGGAAGAACAGACTGTCCGTGCGCACAGAGACCGGACTGGCGGCAATGGCAGAGATTATAGTCCCACCGACGACCCGCCCGGCACCGAAATGGAAACAGTCTCCTTATGTTACTTGTCGGAAGGGAACGTTTACCCTGCATTATGAACTGGAGCTGGAAGGGGCACAGGACGCTTCCCTGATCTGCTGGGAACTGGAGCAGGACGGTGAGCGCAGAACCGTATCCGTCAGCCGCCCCGGAGTGGGGAATCGTGCGTATCATCCGGGAAATGAAGCAATTGGAGCGGCGGTCTACGTGCGGATCACTCCACGGACGAACTGCAGCGCCTGTGGAGAGACGATAGAACTGTGTGCCCGCGAGAGGCTGGAACCGGAAGGAATCGAGGATGCCGGACGGGTGCAGACCGATTTTACGGATTTCCCTACGGAACTTCAGCCCAGGATCCGTCCGCAGTGGTGGACGAGGGATTTCTATACGCCCAGAGAGGCGCTTGCGGAGTGGAGAAAATGGGAGCAGAAGTTGCCGGAGACTCCCTGGAGCTATCGTACTGCTGGAAACGGCTGCGTGGGCGCCGGACTGATGCCTACCATACAGGGTGTGAAGCTATTCTATACCTTTGCAGAGGAAGCGCGCGAAATGCGGGCGGAAGTGTATCTGGATCCTGCGAAGACATCCGGACAGGGCTTCGGCAGCGCCGGGCAATACATGGATGTGTGTGTCGGATTTGATGCACAGACGATGACAGGACCGGCACTTCGGATCCTGCGATCCCCGGAAGCCTCCAATGCGGTGGCGGTATTCCCGGTGTACTATGAGGAGGGGCTTGCATCCCCCATCGGGGAACACTGTTACACGGCGGGATTTGTGACGGGTTGCCATATCGAAGTGCAGATTCGTGATGGACGGCTGCGGGCGCATCTGTGGACGGAAAGGGAGCTTCCGCCGTCTGTGGAATATCCGTCGGAGATCATCGTGGACACGAAGGCAGTTGCTGCGGGCGGCAGTGTCGGAGTTCTGCATACAGGAACCTGTGGGGGGGACGGATGGCAGAATACCGTGATGCTGCATGGACTGCGGGCAGAATAGTTTTTTACGTATTTGACATCAAAAGGCACTGGATCCGTCCGGTGCCTTACTTTTTGGGAACCTTTTCCGCTACCTGCGACTCATATATAGTGAAGCCGGCGATAAGAAGGAGGTGATACCTTGGCAGTCATGACAAAAGAAGAGTTTGCACAGCATGTGAAGAGCGACACTCTTCCCATGTACCGACTGGCATATTCGATTCTGCAAAACAGTGCGGACGCGGAGGATGCGGTCAGTGAGGCTATCGTGCATGCTTATGAGAAATTAGAGACGTTGAAAAAAGCAGACAGTTTTCGTAACTGGATCCTGCAGATTACCGCCAACGAGGCGAAAAAGATCTACAGGCACAATAAGCGCACCAGTCCGGTGGCATGGGAGGAGAACCTGTCCCCGGAATTCTACGATGAGCATCATGAGTTGTGGGATGCGGTGATGCAGTTGGACGGCGGGTATCGGGATGTGATCGTCTTATTTTACTATGAGAGGTGCACGATCCCAGAGATCAGCAGGATCCTGGAATGCAGGCAGGGCACAGTGAAATCCCGTCTGCATCGGGCGAAAGAGCAGCTGCGGGCAATGTTGTAGCAGCGGAAAGGAGCAGGAGATGCAAAGCGATTTTTTAGATAGAAAATTATATAAAATGGCAGAACAGGAACAGATGGCGGTATCGGAAGAACTGGATGCGCGAGTGGATGACATTTTACTGCATCTGGAGAAAAACGGCAGAGGCAGCAGACAACATTACAGCTTCCGTCGGGCGGCGATCCTGGCGGCAGCCTGCCTGGTACTGGCGTCGGCGACGGTGACGGCATCCGGAATGTATCAGGCGCGGATGGAAAGCATGAATCACGAAAAACTGGAGGAGTATTTTGCCCAGTTGCAGGAGGCAAATGCCTCTGCGGACTCTTACAGCAGACCGATGACAGAGAGCGAGACGGCGAGACTGGAAGAACTTAGGCAGGCATACCTGGAGCAGGGGTATTTTCCGAAGAAGGAGCTTACATTGATCGACAGTCCCGAGAAATACAAAAAGGGTGTAGCTTTCTATGCGGAGCGGAGTACCTTTTTCCTGCCGGATGCGGAGCTTACGGATGAGCAGTTGCTGGAGCTGATCGATTTTAAGGAAAAGAGAGAATACAGCCTGGCGAAGATCAGCGAGGAGATTGAAGCAGGTTCTTATGAGTATGTGAAGACAGAGCCGGAAAAGGATGCTGCGAAGCAGGGACGTACAGCACAGCAGGGAACGAGTGGTACGGTTCTCGGCGCTGATACGGCAACGCAGGAATGGCAGATTGCCTATGAGGGAGACGTAAGTATCCGTTGTGCGGCAGTGTCAGAGAACGGTCTGTATGTGGGCGGATTTACCACGGACGGACAGGCGAGAGTGGAATATCTGTTTTATGGTAGCGGAACGCCGGAGACGATTTTTGAAAATTTTGCGGAAAACGGAGAGGTCTACAGTCTGTGCCTGGCACCAGATGGCAGTATTTACGCAGGACTGAAGGGACTGGCAGCAGCGGGAGCGGAGCACGGCTGGCTGCCTGTAATCTATCATATCAGCCCGGAAGGAACGCTTCTGAACAGTTTTACCGTAGGAGAGCGGGAATGGAATATTGTAGATAGTATGGCAACGGATGCACAGGGCAGGCTGTATACACGAATGAGAATGCAGGAGGATGGCGGCTATGTGCGGATCTACACGGCAGAGGGAGACCTCATCGGAACGATGGCGGATGATGGTGTGTATGCTGTGCAAGGTGCCGGAGCCCTGGGACAGGGAAAGGACGGAAAAGTCTATGCAGCAGCACTGGCAACGGAGAATGTGACAGCAGAGGATGACCCTGTGACATTAGTGTCAGTAGACCCGGAGAGGTTGTGTTTTCTACCGGTGCAGGGGGATGCAACGGAGAATGCGAAGGCTGTTCAAAGCACAGGGACGATCTACCAGTGGAATATGGTGGCAGCAGGTGTGAGTGATGGCTCCGATTTTATCCTGTGGGGATACAGCGGCGTTGATACCTACCGTTTGGAAGATGCGGAATTTACCAGAGCGCAGGAAGTCTGGGAGATGCCCTGCGGTACGGAAGGAACCTGCGCGGTAATCGTTCCGGATGGCCGGATACTCTATATCGGAGCCACAGGCGGTGTGCAGGGACAGACGGCAGCCGGCGTGGACATCTCCGGAAAAGACCCGGCGAAGACATATTTTTATTATGAACCGCTGAAGTAACAGAAAAAGCTATAATGAGATGGGTTGAGCGAGTGGAAAATGGGAAATTTCCACTCGCTCTATTGTGCCTATAATACGTTATCATGTATAATGAAAATAAGAATAAATGGCAACGAAAATGGTCACAAAGCAGTCGAAAGAAAACGAAGTATATATGAAAAAAACAACTTTAGAAGAAAAATTAGGATATAATCAAAAAGGAGCCAAAAAGGAGCTAAAAATGGAGCCGATAGAAAGATAGATATATTATATCAAATGGAAGAAAATCCAGAGGTAACGCAGGTTAAACTTATGGAGGGATTTGATCTTTCAAGAAAACAAATTCAAAGACTTATAAAAGACATGCGAGAAGAAGGTTTGGTTGAAAGACGTGGTTCTAATAGAAACGGGAAGTGGATTGCAAAGAAGTAAATAACAGGAGAGATTTTATTTGGCATGATGAGTGACGAAAGATGTATGAAGAAAATCAACGTAAAAGTGACGTTTTTTCTTAGCTTAATTGCGGTTGTGCTGTTGACGGCAGGTATCCTGTGCGGGCGTGAGGTCTGGCTGTATGAGCACCCGGAGATCCGGATTACCTTTAGCTGCGACAAGAGAGAAAATATATATCGCTCTTATCCTTTTTGCGTTATTCGTGGCAGATCTCATATCGGACAGGGATATGCGGTACGTTATGATGAGGAAATATAGCAGTTCCGGGATGCAACAGGGGAAGTGTTTCAATGGATTAACGAAAAGTATGATTCCCCATTATCCGTGTCATCGGATGTAACAATAGGTGAAGGAAAAACGGTGATCACTTTCTGGGGAACAGGGAAATCTATTGAGACCGGAGAGATGGAGGAAATCAACCGGGACTGCGTGCTGGAGTATGAACTGGACGCAGAGGTGTTACATTTGGAAGAAACACCGGAGCTGGTAGAAAACGTTTGGGATCCGAAAGAGAAGGGGCAGCAGGGACAGGCGGAGACGATTTATGATCCGGAAGCAGGTGTAACGGCGACTTTGCGGGATATTTCCAATGTGGGTGCTAATCTTATCATCAGACGTGAGGATGACGATGACGGGGCAGAGGTGATCTATGGAGAGGCTTATATTCTCCAACGGCAGGTAGACGGAGAGTGGCAGGATGCAGAGACGGTGCCGGATAATTATGGCTTTCCAATGGTGGGCTATAATGTCCCCGGTGGTGAGGAAGCCTCGATCTACTATAATTGGGAGTGGCTCTACGGAGCACTGGAACCGGGAGAATATCGAATGGTCTGGGATGTCTCAAGAAAAGACAGCGGTTCGGCAAGCGCACAGACATACCGGGAGCATATACGTTTTCGACTTTAGAGAGGGGAAAAGCTAATGAAGAAAAAAGTATTATGGATAATAGGGGTATGTATCATACTAATCAGTATATGGGGTATCAGGGAAATTTATTTGTACAACAATCCCGAAGTAATCATTACATATAGCAATGAAAACACAGAGGAAGCACATCGCTCCCTTCCAATCTATGCGATAAATCCAAAGTCAAGATTTGGGCAGGCAGCCCGCTATGACAAGGAGATGAAAGACTGGTGGGAAGCCACAAATGAAGTAAATCTGTGGCTCCACAATGATCTGAAAGCACCCATGGATGTATCTTCTACGGTTGAAATTGTGGATGGAACTGCGAAGATTACCTATCAGGGAACGGCAACTTCTTTAGAGAATGAAAAGGTGGAGATATACAAAGAGGTGGTGATTGATTTTCCGGTGTCCGCGAATCTGGAAATTGAGAAAACAGAGTGAAATAGTGATGTCTGAAAGGTCCGAAAGGAAACGGGGGAGTGTGTATGAAGAAAATTAATGTAAAAGTAACGGTTTTTCTTAGTGTGATCGTATTGGCAGTGATAATCCTTTTGTTGAATTTCATTGAATTCCGCAGGGCGGTGGATTTTACGGTATCAGGAATACGGATGCCGAAGGAAAATGCGTCCGGAAAGCAGGAAGAGGTACAGGTAAATGTCAGTGGAACGTATTCTTATCGCGTATTGCCCTGGATTTATGCTAGCTCTTTTAATGGGAAGATATCCTTTGCAGGAGAGGGAGAGGAGCCACAGGATTATTTCTTTCTGTACGGGGGAAGAAAAGGCATTTTCCAAAGCGGGAGAGGTGCCGGACAGATCCTGACGCCGGATATGAGCACGCTTGCAGCGATTTATGAGGCAGTGCAAGATGTGGAAAAAGGGATGATTTCTGCCACCGCAAATTCGGCGGAAGAGAATCAGACATTCTATATTTTGTACCCGGCGACGACATTGGAAGAAGCGTATGAAATATCCGATGTATTGTATCCCGGAATGTTGGGAAAATAGATTTCTTGCTTGACAGATAGGTCGGTAGAATGTAGACTATACTTATAAGGTCTATATTCTATCGACTATCGGTGGCTGGTGCAGCAGAGCGGAGGGGCTTATGGGTGAGAACATCTACAGAATATTTGACGTTGTATGGAAATTAAGTCTGGTAGGAGGATACTGTGTATTGCTGGTGCTCCTGGCCAGACTTTTGTTGAAAAAAGCCCCCAAATGGTGTTCTTATCTGCTGTGGGGAATTGTATTTGTGCGGTTGTGCTGTCCGGTGTTGCCACAGACGGGGATCAGTCTGATTCCAGAGAGGCTGCTGGCGGTTGGAACGGAGACGATGTACGGGCAGTCGGCAGACGGCTATGGTAATAATGGTGTGCTTCCAGATGTGGATCCTAACGGACAGAGCACTTGGCAACAGGCAGGAAATTTGCATGCCGGGACGGCAGGAAATATGCCAGGAGCCGTAGGATTAGCGAACGAAAACAGAAATGTTGCGAATGCAATCGATAACGAAAGCGATGCGAATGCATTCGGAACAGACGGAGCCGATGGAAGCCAGGCAGCAGGTAATGCTGCAGATGGTGGCTACTTAGCTGACAATCGGGACAATGCGGATGGGGCTTTGCAAATCACAGGAGCAGAAAACAGAAGCAGTGGTGCAGCCATGGAGGAATCGGTTACCGATACAAACGGCACAATTATCGCAAACACACTGTATCGCCCGGTAGATTTCCGTGTCCTTGCAATCGCATGGCTGCCCGGAATGGCAGGATTTATGGGGTATCATGCGTTTTCCTATTTGCGTATGCGTAACCGGCTTCACCGACCTGACAGCGGTGTCAGACAGGTGGAACCGGGGATCTGTGAGATCGACGGTGGGCATCTGTCCTTTGTCATGGGACTGGTGGAACCGGTGATCTATCTGTCTTCGGGCTTAGATCCTGAGAGCAGAAACGTTGTGCTGTGCCACGAGAGAGTGCATTTGCAGCGCAGGGATTATCTCTTCAAACCGGCAGCTCTGCTGATCTGCTGTGTGCACTGGTTCAACCCACTGGTGTGGCTGGCATTTTATCTGATGAATATGGACTGCGAGATGTCCTGTGATGAAAAAGTTGTGAAGCTCCTCGGCGAGGAGAGCAAGAAGATATATTCCTATACATTGTTGGAAGAGGCTTCCGGCGGCGAATGGAAACACTATCGAGGCGGTTCCATCTGTGCACTTTTATCTTTTGGTGAAGATCATGTGAAGAACAGGATTCGTCATGTACTGGATTATCGCAAGCCGCCGTTCTGGGTCATGATCGGCGCGGCAGCAGTGATCGTGGTACTGGTGGTGTGCCTGTGCAGCAACCCCGGTGGAAGTGGGAACGGAGCAGGCACAGCGGATCGTGCGGATACAGACAACAGCGCAGGGGTAGCAACGGATGTAGACAGCAATGCGGAGACGAGTGGAAATATTGCGCAGTTTCCGGACAGCATCAAGACACCGGAAGATTTTGCAAAGGTAACGATTCATAGCAGAGAAGATTTTGCCGCTGTTTTTGATGTGGAAGCAATCGAAGAAAAGCATTCCTTTGCAGCGGATCAAGTGGCTTATGATCTGCTGGTTCGTGAAAACAATACGAATGCCGCGTATGCGATATTCAAAGCACTGGCGGAGGAACCTGCATCCGAGACTTATAGAAAATATACAGATCCGGTAACGGCAGCGGTGTCACTGTTGCACCTGGGTGATGGAAGCGGAGCCGTGACCGAGACGCTGTATCCGGCAGGGCGGCAATATCCTTATTATCGGGAGGACTCTGACCGGCCGGGAGAAGGCTCTGTGGTGAATGTACATTATACTTTTGCGGATGGATCTGCTGTAGATATTCCCATGGTCATGGCGGAGGAGATGACGCAGCTGTGGCTCTTGTCCTTTGGAGATCCGGGCAGTGCGGAGGACTTGGGATATGGTCCGCTCACCGGTGATATCTGTACCAGAATGGTCTATGGGGAGTACGAACTCCGACAACCGGACAGAGCGGTCTACAGGGGCTGGATGGACTGGTATCCTGTGGATGTCGGCAGTTATTCGGCCTATTACCCGCATGTACAGATTTCAAATTACGGGATCTATACCATGAGTGAATCCGTGGGAACGTCCGGTAGTGTATTTCGCTGCATTCAAGCTGAACGCATCATGGCAACGGGCTGGTATGACGTTACCTGTGAGCGGGGCGCATATGACACATCGGATGCCTATACACAGCTGCAAAAAGATCTGCCGGATGTGACGGAATGGAGCGGCGGCAAGGTCTATTATCTGACAGATCCCGATGAGGCGCATCTTATGACGGATGAGTGGATGCCGAGGGTACTTCGGGAGTTTGACATGAGTACCCATACTGTCACCGATACGGTTCTGCCGGTGGATTTGCAGCTCAACAGCGACACTACGCTTCATGTTCATGACGGATATTATGACATTTACAATAGTAATCCATCCATAAGTATGCGGTTTGCGCTTAGCGGGGCGGATAGCCAGCACATCGAAAGAGCAGACATTCTGGCCTATCCGGGTGTGGTATTTGATGTATCGGAGCGGACAGAAACTGAGACATTGGCGCAGCTGGATCTGGATGGCGATGGTGTGCCGGAGAAGATTTCTCTGCATCCTGCGGAGCCGGTAACGGGATATTCTTTCGAGGAATATAAGATTTGTGTAAATTTGGGACTGGGTCAGATGAATTGCTATGACCTGCGGGATGCAGTGTTGGAGATAGACGGACAGACGATTGAGATTCCGGACAGCACGGGAAATATGAGCAATTCCATCTTCGCTTTCAGCCCGGATGGGGAACAGCTCCTGATCGCATTGTATGATGACGGCGAAAGCGCAGATCCACTGACCCGAATCTATCATTATGAAGACGGAAAACCGGTGGAAACAGACCGGCTCGCACAGGATCTGCGAAAGGCATGGATACAGGATGGACAGATGGTTATCACCGAACCCTATTTTGCGGTGCAGAACGATTACATTCAGAGAATCTATCAGGTAACATCGAACGGAAAGCTCCGGGAAGTGCCGCAGGAGGAATATGTATTAAGTGCCTGGGATGAAGTGGAACTGCGGCAGGATATAACGCTCTACCGTACACCGGACGGGGATGAGACCTTTGTGCTGCCCAAAGGAAGCAAGGTACGCATGACGAAGCTGGATGCAACACAGGACTGGATCTGCATCGAGATTACGGATGGTGTGAAGGGGTGGTTTCGGTTACGGGATGGAACGGATTACAGTGACTATTTCAGCGGTTTATATTTTGCAGGGTAAAGTGTGAAAAGGAGATACAGATCATGCATTGGAGTAAAAAGAACAAAGGAATCGTAATTTTTCTGATCGTTATAGTTGCTGTAGTCCTGCTGTGTCTCGGAGATTACGGATTGCGATATTATGATACTCCGAAAGAGGAAACATATGATTATGTTGGCAGTGGCATGTTAGTCGGTTTGGTAAATCCGCAATTTTATCAACAGGTTCCGGTAGAGATTCATGCGAAAAAGGCACATTTTATCTGGAAAAATCAGGAGGATTATATTCAGGGAAATGTATGGCTGGATGGAGAAAAGATTTTTGGTGATGAGGAAATGGGATTTACGACACTTTTCGTAAAAGCGGAACCATCGTATTCCTGCATCACAACTACCGATGGAGATACATCCGGTAATATGTTCCTTATCTCAAAAGATCTAAAAAACGTATTATGTGGAGTAAGAATAGAAGAGGAAGAGTTCCTGCTGGTAGTACCGGCTGAGGATAAAGCAACTGCAGATGGCATGATCGACAATGCAGCAAAACAATCACAGGCGTTTTCCTGGTGGCTGTTGGAAGTATACAAGGATATCATAAAGGATACTGTGAAATGAGATAAATAATGAAAAATGGGGAGGTTGTGCTTATGATGCAGCAGTTAAGTTTCAGTCCGGTGGAAAACATATTGACAGTCCTGTTCGCAGCGGCAATTCTGGGATATCTTCTGTACCTCCTGGTGCGGAGCTTACGGAACAGGCAACGGGGATATCATACGGTGAATCGCGCAAAAGTCTTCAGCAAGAGACAGGCTACCGCTGTGAATCAGCCGGTATATCTGGCAAACGGCACGGTAAATTCCGGAGTAACCGAGGCGGAAAACGTCAAGACTGTCATTTTTGAAAATCTGGAAAAAGAGGGCGAACAGATCACCTTGGAAGTTTCCGACAGAATCTACGGAGAATTGCAGGAAGGCGATTGCGCAAGCCTAAGCTGCCGGGACGGAAAATTAGTGAGCTTCGGAGCGTTACAGAACAGGGATGACAGAGAGCGGAGCTTCCGCGGATAGGGAAGCAGAGAACATAGGAGGGGCTTTATGGTGGAAGGTATCTATCGTTTGTTTGACAGTATATGGCGTCTCAGTCTGGTGGGAAGCTATTGTATTTTGTTGGTGATACTGGCCAGATTTTTACTGAAAAAAGCCCCGAAATGGTGTTCCTATCTGCTGTGGGGAATCGTATTTGTGCGGTTATGTTGTCCGGTGCTGCCGGGGACCAGGATCAGTCTGATCCCGGAGCGTCTGTTGACCGTAGGGACGGCGACAACCTCTGCACAGTTGGCTGCCGGGAACAGTGCCGGATCAGTTGACAATGAGGGAGTTTATAATGGCAGCCTCATTGGAGACAATACTGTGGATGCAGTGCTGTCCGGGGCGGATAACACGGAAAATCTGAATGGCGGGACTTTAGGAGCAGCCGGAAATGGGGAAGGTTCTGCACCTGTGCCGGGACAGGATGGAAACGTAGAAGGCATGAATGAAATTGGAGATGACGGTGTCGGCGGAATTCAGGCACCGGGTAATGTTACGAATGCCTTGGATGATGGTTACCCGGTGGATAACCGGGATAATGCGGACGATTCTTTGCAAAGGATCGGTGCAACAATGGGAAAAACATGGTTTCGTGTCCTGTTGATCGCATGGTTACTTGGAATGGCAGGATTTATGGGGTATCATACTTTTTCCTACCTGCGTATGCGTCACCGTATCCGCAGACCTGACAGCGGTGTCAGACAGGTGGAACCGGGAATCTGCGAGATTGACGGAGGACACCTGTCCTTCGTCATGGGGCTGATCCATCCGGTGATCTATCTCTCTTCGGGGCTGGATCCGGAGAGCAGAAAAGTCGTGTTGTGCCACGAGAGAGTGCATCTGCAGCGCAGGGATTACCTTTTCAAACCGGCAGCGCTGCTGATCTGCTGTGTGCATTGGTTTAACCCGTTGGTGTGGCTGGCATTTTATCTGATGAATATGGACTGTGAGATGTCCTGCGATGAAAAAGTTGTGAAGCTTCTCGGCGAGGAGAGCAAGAAGATCTATTCCTATACATTGCTGGAAGAAGCTTCCGGCGGAGAGTGGAAGCGTTATCGGGGCGGTTCCATCTGCGCACTGCTTTCTTTTGGCGAAGACCATGTGAAGAATCGTATTCGTCATGTACTGGATTATCGCAAGCCGCCGTTCTGGGTCATGATCGGCGCGG
>OGPX01000897.1_pt1 | contig 21677 bp, 19 predicted proteins | sample 1553101 | NCBI WGS metagenome assembly OGPX01 (sample SAMEA2579964, study PRJEB22360) | human gut metagenome | biome: human gut; feature: human-associated habitat; material: faeces | place: Denmark | collected 2008/2010
CTTTTCTTATTCTACAACAAATAGTAAGTTTGTTTACCGCAAAAATGAACAATATTTAAAACTGAATTACAGATAAAGAGGAGGAAGTTATTATGAGTTTAACAGGAAAAGAAGTAGCACAGATGCACAAAGATTATGTGATGCAGTCATGGGCAAGATCAGGAGCAGATACTTTACCGGTAGAAAGAGCCGAGGGAATTTATTTTTACGATTATGATGGAAAAAAATATGCAGATATGGCTTCACTTCTGGTGTGTTCCAACCTCGGACATGAGCTTCCGGAGATCGTTGAAGCGATCAAGGAACAGGCTGATAAGATGTGCTTCATGGCACCGGCATATGCATCCGAGCCTAAGAGCATGCTGGCAAAAATGCTTGTAGAAGCAGCAGGAGCAGATACATACAAGAGAGTTTTCTTCACAAATGGTGGAGCAGAATCCAATGAGAATGCTATAAAAATGGCACGTATGGTAACCGGAAGAACCAAGATCTTTTCCTGCTACAGAAGCTATCATGGAGCTACACTTGGAGCATCCAATGCTTCCGGTGACTGGAGAAGATATGCAGCAGAGATCGGTGGTGCAAATGGATTCGTACACTTTATGAACCCTCAGATGTATCGTGACGGATATACAAAAGGAGTTGATGATGCAGAGGTAACGAAGAAATATCTGGATGCGCTGGATCTGCAGCTCAGATATGAAGGCCCCGGAAATGTGGCAGCGATCCTGATGGAGTCTATAGTAGGTGCAAACGGTGTCATTCTTCCTCCAGACGGATATATGGAAGGTGTTCGTGCACTTTGTGACAAATATGGAATCCTTCTGATCTGTGATGAGGTTATGGCAGGATTTTACCGTACAGGAAAAATGTTTGCATTTATGAATTTCGACATGAAACCGGATATCATTACATTTGCAAAAGGTGTTACCTGTGGTTATGTACAGCTGGGCGGATGTATTGTAAGTAAAAAGGTTGCGGAGTATTTTGAGGAAAATGTTCTTCAGTGCGGACTTACTTACAGTGGACATACACTTGCATGTGCGGCTGGTGTAGCAGCAATGAAATATTATAAAGAACACGACATCGAGGGCCATGTAGCTGAGATGCACGAGATCGTTGCTCCGTTTATGGATGAGATGGTAAAGAAGCATAAATGTATTGGTGAAGCAAGATGTATCGGTTTGTTCGGTGCACTTGAAGTAGTCAAGAATAAAGAAACCAGAGAACCGATGCAGGAATACGGCGTACCCGGACCGGTAATGCCGTGGATATTTGCAGAATTAAAGAAACGTGGCTTTGCAACCTTCGGACGTGAGAACTTTATTGAAATCTGTCCGCCACTGATCATCACGAAAGAGGAGCTGGAAGAGTATCTCCCGATCCTTGATGAAGTGCTTACAATGGTCGATGAAAAATTTTGTGACTGATAAAGCAGGAGGTAGCCTATGAACTGGGATTATCTACAGCCGGTAAAAATTCATTTCGGCAAAGGCAGAGTAAAAGAAATCAAAGAAATAGCCAGAGAGCTTGGCTGCGAAAGAGGCCTTCTGGTGGCAGGACCGTTTTTCTTTAAAAGCGGTCTTGCCGAAAAGGTCATAAAAGAGTCAGAAGGAATGATCGTTGCTTCTTTTGGAGATGTTTCTTCAAACCCGGACGTTGTAGAGGTAGATGCCTGTGCGGAAGTGATCCGGCAGAAAAATATCGGATTTGTGGTAGCACTGGGTGGAGGCAGTCCCATGGATTGTGCCAAAGCAGCTGCCAGTGTAGCTCTGACTTCGGATTCCATCCGTAAGTATCATGGAACCGGAGTAGCAATGCCGGAGAAACATCTTCCACTGATCGCAGTTCCTACGACTGCAGGAACAGGAAGTGAAGTGACCTGTGTATCAGTTCTTTCGGATCATGCAAATGGAAAAAAAGCGCCGATCGTATCAGAGGGATTTTATCCGGCAGCAACTATCATTGATCCTGAACTTACTTATACAATGCCACCGCAGGTTACGGCAGGAACAGGAATTGATGTTCTTTCCCATGCGATCGAAGGCTATTGGAGCAAAGGTCATCAGCCGATCTGTGATGTACTTGCAATGCATGCAGCAGAAATGGTATTCAAATATGTTTACAGAGCATACAGGAAGCCAGATGATGAGGAAGCAAGGGAGAAAATGTGCGAAGCATCTTTGATCGCAGGATTGGCGTTTACTTTACCGAAAACCACTTCGTCCCATGCGTGTTCATTTCCATTGACCAATATTTATCACATCCCGCATGGCGAGGCGTGTGGCCTGACTCTGGATTATTTTATAAGAATCAATGCAAAAGGCGAAGGTGGTGAACGTGTAGAGGAATTTGCCAGAAGGATTGGATTCAAAGATGCAGAAGAGATGGCGGATGCAGTTCTTGAATTAAAGAAAAAAATGGAATTGCGGTGTGATCTGAAGGATCTGGAGCTTGATGATGATCAGATTGCGGAGCTGGTTCGCATCAGCAGACACCCGAACCTTTATAACAATCCGGTAGAGATCACAGACGAGATGCTGGATGAGATGTATCGATATCTGGCCGGAAAGTGAAAGATTTTGATTGAATATTGAAAAAAATAATGATAATATAGAGAGAGACGATGGAGTCCGGATACTTTGGTATCTGGGCTCTTTTTGTATTTATGGATGGGAGATGAAGGATTATGAAACTGATCACAGCAATCGTAAGACCTGAGAAAGTGATGGACGTCATCAAAGCACTGGAGCAGGAAGGATATTTTGCTTTTTCAAAATGGGCAATTTCAGGAAGAGGTAAGGAAAAAGGAATTCAGGTAGGGGATGTCCTTTATCAGGAAATGGCAAAAAACATGCTGTATATTACTGTTGGGGACAAAGAAAAAGATGAGGTTGTAGATATTATCATTAACAGTGCAAAGAGTGGGCAGTATGGACATTATGGTGATGGAAAAATTTTTGTTTCCGATATCAGTGAGGCATATACGATCAGTGAAGAAACCAGAGAAGATGATGATGAATGATATGATTGATGAAGCAGGAGGATATATATGGGTGAAAGAAATAAAAGAACAAAATTAAAAAAATCCATGGGACCTGGTTCGATCTGGGCAGTTGCAGTTGGTTCCATCATTGGATGGGGATGTTTTATACAGGGTGGTCTCTGGACAGAACGTGCAGGTGGACCGCTCCCGCTGTTTCTGGGATTTCTGGCAGGCGGTCTTTTAATGATCGTGGTAGGCTACAGCTATTCTTATATGATCGCAAAATTCCCGGTAGCGGGTGGTGAATTTGCCTATGCATATAAAGGCTTTGGAAGAACTGCTTCGTACATATGCGGATGGATGCTGTCGCTTGGATATCTGTCTATTGTAGCTTTGAATGCAACGGCACTTCCGGTATTGGCATCCTATATTTTTCCTGGAGTCTTTAACAGAGGTTACCTGTATACAATTGCAGGATATGATGTATATATGGGTGAAGTCGGATTATCCCTGTTCTTTATCATACTTTTCGGGATCATGAATTACAAAGGTGCGAAATCTGTAGGAAATCTTCAGCTTGCGATGGTCCTTATCATGTGTGCAGCGGTTGTTGTATCAGTCATTGGTGTGATCGCAACAGGACATTTTGATGCTTCAAACTTGCAGCCGGCATACGGAGCCGAAGGCAAGTCTCTTGGAAGCGGTTTTGTATCTATCCTGGCATTGGCTCCGTTCCTTTATGTAGGATTTGACTGTATTCCACAGGCGGCAGAAGAATATGATTTTCCACCACAGAAGTGCAAAATGCTGATCATTTCAGCATTGATCGTAGGTGCTTTGATCTATGGTGCAATGGCACTGGTGACAGATTGTGTTGTTCCCTGGCAGCAGGTTCTGACTATGACAGATGCGAATGGAACTCTTGTAAAATGGCATACAGGTGCAGTTCTTGATCTTGCAATGGGAAAAGTTGGTGTGTGCTTTGTGGCACTGGCAGTGTGCATGGGGATTTTTACCGGTATGAACGGATTCTTTATGACATCCAGCCGTCTTTTATTTGGTATGGCAAGAGCAAAAATGCTTCCGTCAGCTTTTGAAAAGGTTCATCCGGAGCATAAAACTCCGTCCATATGTGTTGGGTTTACCATGATCATCTGCTGTATCTGCCCATTTTTCGGCAGAGAAGTGATCGGCTGGGTTGTAGATATGTGTTCCGTAGGTACTGCGTTCGGATATTTCTTTACCTGTGCAGGTGCTTATATTCTTCTGAAAAAATATGGCGATGATACAGATACAAATAAAATCCATCCGGCAGTAGCAATGGGCGGCTGTGTGATCTCTGTTGTAATATTGCTGCTCCTGATCGTGCCCGGTTCTCCAGCATTCATGGCTCCACAGTCCTTTGCAGCACTGATCGTGTGGGTGTTGATGGGAGTTACCTTCTATTTTGTTTCAAAGAAAAATTTTGCGAAAATCACTAAGAGGGAAATGGATTATCTGATTCTTGGAAATGTGCAGGTAGTTCGAGGACTGAGAAAAGGAAAAAATCAGGGAAGAGTTGTACAGGGAAATATTGTGGCTGATCAGAGTAATAAATCTTAAAAGGTAATAAAACGGCTGCAGGCCTATAATACTTTCAGGGTAACAGAAAAACTTCCATTCAAAAAATGGGAGTTTTTCTGTTGCCGGAGTATCATATTTGCAAGGTGTGATTTATAAAGTATCTTGACAGAGGTACCGATCCTGTTATACTATTAAAACTGATAAAGGGGAGTAACCTACGTTTGGAAATTTGCGTTTGCAGTGTCGTCAGTACGGTGGAAACATCCGGCGCTGCAGGGAAATGGTGAGACTTTTATTGCATTTTTTGTTGTGCAATAAGGGTTTCTTTTTTTATATCCTTTTATCAAAAAAATCCTTTATTGCATAAAAAAATTACAGTTGGTGAATATTTGCAAAAAAGGAGGCAAAGGTAATGAAAGAAATTTATCAGCAGACAGCAGAAGAAGTTCTCGAGCGTGTGGAAAGCAGGGAATCAGGGCTTACCGATGAACAGGTCAGACGGTCCAGAGAGAAGTGCGGATGGAATGAGCTTGCAGAAGGAAAGAAAAAAAGTATTTTGCAGATCTTCTTTGAACAGTATAAGGATTTTCTGGTGCTGATCCTGATCGCATCGGCAGTGATATCCGGTATGCTTGGAGATGTGGAAAGTGCAGCAGTTATCGTGATCGTTATTACGATCAATGCGATTTTGGGAACTGTGCAGACAGTAAAGGCTGAGCAGTCCCTGCAGAGCTTAAAGAAGCTTTCCGGACCGGAGGCAAAGGTATTACGTGATGGTGTGGCGGTACAGCTCCCGGCAAGAGAACTGGTTGTAGGAGATGTGATCCTTCTTGAAGCAGGTGATATGATCCCGGCGGACGCAAGACTGATTGAAAATGCTAGTCTTAAGGTTGACGAGAGTGCTCTTACCGGAGAGAGCCTTGCGGTCGAAAAGAGCTTAGAGGCTATTTTGGCAGAGGCTCCTCTGGGAGATCGGACCAATATGCTCTTTTCCAGCAGCTTTGTGACATATGGACGCGGAAAGGCGGTAGTAACGGACATAGGAATGCAGACGGAGGTTGGAAAGATTGCAGGACTTTTGAAGTCAACTTCGGAAAAACAGACACCACTTCAGGTGAGTTTGGAAGTCTTTGGAAAGAAGCTTTCTATTATGATTCTGGTATTTTGCGGACTCTTATTTGCAATAAATGTGTTCCGCGGTGAAAAGATCAGCAGTGCATTTATGTTTGCAGTAGCACTTGCAGTAGCAGCAATTCCTGAAGCGCTAAGTTCTATCGTGACAATTGTACTTTCTTTCGGAACACAGAAGATGGCAAAAGAGCATGCAATCATTCGTAAACTACAGGCGGTAGAAGGACTTGGAAGTGTTTCTATTATTTGTTCGGATAAGACAGGAACGCTCACACAGAATAAAATGACGGTTGAAGATTATTATATAGATGGAAAAAGAATTTCAGCAGAGGCAATTGATATATCAGATCAGGCACAAAAATGTCTTTTAAATTACAGTATTCTATGTAATGATTCGACAAATGAAAATGGAGTAGAAATTGGAGATCCAACAGAAACAGCATTGATTAATCTTGGAAGTCGATATGGGATAGAGGCGGCAAGCGTAAGAAAGCTTTATCCAAGAAATGGAGAACTGCCATTTGACAGTGATCGAAAGATGATGTCAACACTTCACCTGATAGATGGTAAAAATCAAATGATTGTAAAAGGTGCAGTCGACAAGCTCCTGGAACGTACAGAGCAAATCTGGACGAAAGAGGGAATTCGAAAAATTACTGAGGAAGATAAAGAAAAAATACAACGTCAAAATCAGGAATTTTCGATGGAAGGTTTAAGAGTATTGGCTTTTACCTATCGTGAAATTCCTAAGAATCACACATTAACGATACAAGATGAGGATCACTTAGTATTTCTTGGTTTGATTGCGATGATGGATCCTCCGAGAGAAGAATCAAAAGCTGCGGTAGCGGAATGTATAAAAGCGGGAATTCGACCGGTTATGATCACCGGAGATCATAAAATTACAGCAGCAGCAATTGCAAAGAGAGTTGGAATATTACATGATTTATCGGAAGCCTGTGAAGGGGCAGATATAGAAAATATGAGTGACGAGGAACTCAAAGAATTTGTCTCAAATATTTCTGTGTATGCAAGAGTGTCACCGGAACATAAAATTCGCATTGTTCGGGCATGGCAGGAAAGAGGAATGATTGTGGCAATGACAGGAGACGGTGTCAATGATGCACCGGCATTAAAGCAGGCAGATATTGGTGTTGCAATGGGAATGACCGGAACGGAAGTTGCGAAAGATGCAGCAGCGATGGTACTTACAGATGATAACTTTGCAACAATCGCAAAAGCAGTGGAAAATGGACGAAACTTATATCAGAATATCAAGTATGCGATACAGTTTCTTTTGTCAGGAAATTTCGGAGCAATTTTAACCGTTCTTTGTTCATCGGTTGCAGGACTTCCGGTGCCATTTGCACCAGTACATTTACTCTTTATTAATCTTTTGACGGATAGTATTCCGGCAATTGCGTTAGGCTTAGAGCCGGATAGAAGTGAAGTGATGAGTGAAAAGCCGAGATTGGCAGATGAGTCGATATTGACAAAAGATTTTCTTAGCAAAATCGGTCTGGAAGGTTTGGTAATTGGAGCAATGACAATGATCAGTTTTTTGACAGGATACAACCAGAATGGTACATTGCTTGGAAGCACGTATGCTTTTGGAACTCTTTGTCTGGCACGTTTGTTTCATGGATATAATTGCAAATCAGATCATCCGGTCATTTTTACAAAAGGTCTCTTTCATAACAAGTGGCTTCAGGGAGCATTTGTGTTAGGTGCAGTACTCATTACAACAGTACTGACGGTTCCTGGTTTCCATAACTTATTCAAAGTGGAAACGTTGAATCTGATGCAGCTTGGATGTGTATATTTATATGCTTTTGCAAGCCTTCTGATTATTCAATTACTTAAGTGTATACGTATGAAACTAAGAAAAAGAGGGGAAAGATAGTGAATTTAAGTAGATGTTCTATGAAAAAAATTCGAGAACTGATTGTGTTTACGGCATTTCTTGTAGTTGCTTTGTGGAAATTCGATGTGGTGATTGAAGTGCTGAAGTCAATATGGAAAATTGTGTTTCCTTTTGCGCTTGGTGGTGCAATTGCCTTTGTGATTAATGTACCAATGAGTTTCCTGGAAAAGAAAATGCTCGGAAAGATAAAAGAAAATAATAAAATAGGAAAAAAAGCTGCGAGACCGATAAGCCTGCTTCTTACAATTATATTGGCAGCAGGTGTAATGGTATTGGTAATGTTTGGTGTGATTCCACAGCTTACACAGACCATGGGAAATCTGATGACGAGTATTTCAGATTTTATTCCACAGATGCAAAACTGGATTCGGGAATTTTCACATGATAATCAGGATATTATGAAATTGGTAGATCAGCTGCAGTTTCAGCCTGATCAGGCAATTAAATGGGGAATAAGTCTTCTTGGAAACGGAGTCGGAAATATGATGAATACGACGATGTCAGCAGTAGGTTCCATTGCCAGTGGATTAGCGACCTTTTTTATTTCGTTTTCCTTTGCATGCTATATTCTTTTTCAGAAGGAAAAATTACATTTACAGGTAAGAAAAGTGATTTTCGCTTTTATTCCAAAACAAAAAGCAGATGCAATTCTTAACATATGTTCGCTGACATATCGGACATTTGCAAATTTTCTTGCAGGGCAGTGTCTGGAAGCAGTAATTCTCGGAATGATGTTTGTTATCACGCTAAGTATTTTAAAAATGCCATATGCACTTTTAATTGGAATTTTGATCGCGTTTACCGCATTGGTTCCTATCTTTGGAGCCTTTATTGGCTGTGCCGTGGGAAGTTTTCTGATCTTTATGGTAAATCCAAAACAGGCAGTTTTATTTATTATAGTTTTTCTGCTTTTGCAGCAGATAGAAGGTAATCTGATCTATCCTCATGTGGTTGGCGGATCAGTAGGACTTCCATCAATTTGGGTACTGGCGGCAGTTACAATCGGCGGAAATCTTATGGGAATTATAGGTATGCTGATTTTCATTCCACTTGTATCGGTATTTTATACTATATTCCGGGAGTTCGTATATCTGCGCCTAAAAAAACAACATATAAAACGAGTAACGAGAACGGATGTGGAAGAGTATGCGGAGGAGGAAATTGCGTCATCCTTTATTATGCCGAATGAAAAATAATGATATGATACAAATATAAATGAAGTGTAATGCCGATTATTAAGACGTTATAAAAATAGATTACTGAGGAAGAAGATATTATGAAGAAAATAGGAATCATGACAGACAGCCACAGTGGAATTTTGAGCGAAGAAGCGCAGAGACTCGGAATTAAGGTACTACCGATGCCCTTTTATATCGGAGAGAAAGTGTATCGTGAAGGAGTAGATCTTTCCAGAGATGAATTTTATGATATGCTTCGAAAGGGCGTAGATGTATCTACATCTCAGCCGTCACCAACAGAAGTTATGGATATGTGGAAAGAGATGCTGAAAGAATATGAGGAGATTGTTTATATTCCTCTTAGTAGTGCTTTAAGTGGGTCCTGTATGACAGCAGAAGCCATGGCAAATGAAGATGAATTTGCCGGTAAGGTGTTTGTCGTAGATAACGGTCGTGTGGCAACCCCGATGCATCGTTCTGTTCTTGATGCAGTAGAAATGGCAGAAGAAGGATACAGTGTAGTCGAAATCAAGAAAATTCTTGAAGAAACCAGAGAAAAAATGACAATTTATATCGGGCTCAGCACACTGAAATATCTCAAAAAAGGAGGAAGAGTCAGCTCTGTGACAGCTTTGGCAGCAGATGTCCTGAATATCAAACCTGTTATGCATTTCAGCACAGGAAAGCTTGATATCTACCAGAAATGCCGTGGTATGAAGAAATCACGTAAAGTTATGATCGATGCAATGAAGCATGAGCTGGAAACGAATTTCCGAGAAGAATATGCTGCGGGTAAAGTGTACCTGATGGCGGCGTCCAGCAGTACCGATGAAGTGACAGAAGAATGGGTAAACCAGATTAAAGAAAGTTTCCCGGGAATGGAAGTCATGTGTGATAAACTTTCCTTCGGTTTGTCCTGTCATATCGGTCCGGATGGACTGGGAATCGGATGCACCTGTAAGCCAGTGTAAAAAACTGCTCCGGAGAAGATAAAATAAAAGATTAGGGTGTCAAAAGGTTTATAGCCTTTGATATAAATTTGTACCTTGAAAACTTAACACGATATGTAAAAACATTGGATTCTTTGGTAAAATGTAGGTAGCATTTTATGAGGTGATCTATATGTCTTTTGTTAAAAATGATAATCAACAGCTTACTGTTTTAGACAGTACTTTTAATCTTACAGAACGCGAAAAACGAATGTTAGAAAATCATGGGCAAAAACTTTTGCAGACAAAGTTTTTCCTGCTATTGATGAAAATATTTTTTCTGTTCTTTACAGTAAAAAAGCATCCAGACCTAATACTCCGGTCAATGTGATTGTTGGGGCACTGATTCTTAAAGAAGCTCTTAATGTTACTGACGATGAGAGCGTTGAAGCTATGGCATTTGATATCCGCTATCAGTATGCACTGCACACAACCAGTTTTGAAGAGCAGCCAATTAGTGACAGAACCCTCAGCAGGTTTAGAGCAAGAGTTCTTTCTTACGAAACAGAGCATGATGTTGATCTTATTCATGAATGTGTTGTAAAAATGGCAAAAGAAATATCTGATTTTATGGATATCACTCCGGATAAACAACGTATGGACAGTTTAATGGTTGCTGCAAATATCAGAAACCTTTCATTGCTTGAATTGTTTTATACTTGTGTTGCTAATCTTTGCAAAATAATGGATGAGCGTGGAACAAAAATTCCGGATGAACAATATCATTATATTAAAAAAGATGATTATAATAAATGCATTTATCACAAGCGGGATATGGATGCAACTGAGAGAACCGTTGTTGTGATGAAAGATGCAGATATCTTGATAAAGATTTGTGATTCAACCGGTGATTTTGATGATACAAGTGAGTATCAGCTTCTTATTCGCCTATTAAAGGAACGCACAATCATTGATGATGGTGGCTCAAGGCGGCTTCGACAAAAAAGAGGAAGTTGAAAATCCTTCAGAAGTATTGCTTAATCCTTCTGATCCAGAAGCCACTTTCCGCTATAAAGCAGGTGGTAGACATCTTGGATACGTTGGAAACGTAGTTGAAGCTGTCGGAGAAAAAAGCAGTCTGGTCATTGACTACGATTACCAGCAAAATACCTACGCAGATAATCAGTTTATGAAAGATTATCTTAATGAGAAAAAAGATTTTTCTGATGGTTCTTTTATTGTTGCCGATGGGGCATACAGCGGAGAAGAGAACTCACGTTTAGCATCTGAACATAATCTAAAACTTGTTACAACCAATTTCACAGGACGCAAACCAGATGAAATATATGCTGATTTTGTTTTTACCGATGATGGAAAATATCTCATCAAATGTAAGAATAATCGTGTACCTGAAGACTGTATCTATGATCCGGGCAATGAGCGTTCCGTTGCGTATTTTCGGATAAGTGACTGCGAAGGATGTCCTTACAAAGAACGGTGTCAGCCGCGTTTTCTAAAAACACGAGTCCGAAAGGAAGTATCTTGGAAATCCGTTGGTCGTGCAAAACAATTACAGTATATGCAAACGGAAGAATTTTCTGAATACGCAAAATTTAGAAATAGAGTTGAAGCAATTCCATCTCTTCTCCGCCGAAGATATCATGTGGATAATATCCCTGTACACGGCAAAAAGCGTACCCGATTATTCTTTGGATTTTAAAATAGCGGCATTAGATTTTCAGAAGCTATTAGATTATATAAGTAGCTTGGATTCGTATGCTTCAAATGAGAAAACAGCATAAAACCAATGAATCATTGCTTCAGATATCAGGAAATCATAAATCAAAAATCATATCCTTTACCAGTTCGTGTTAAATTTTCAAGGTACAAACAAAATCAAATATCAAAAAGGGGCTTTTGACACCCTAATCCTATATAGTAAAGGATGAGGTGTCCTATAAAAATACCTCATCCTTTTCATACAATTGAATTTATAAAATCAAAAAACAGAAATCATGTTTTGTACACATAATTCCTGCTCTTTTTTATTTTTATCTACATAAGTCCCATCAGATTCCACATTGGATACATCACCACGATAAACCCAACATACATGATCACTGTTTTTAATGCCATCTGCTTAATAAATGTTTTCATAGACATCATACCGAATTCATACATAATAAGATTTCCTGCTGATTCATAAGGAAATAATAACATTTCACAAGAATATAGCAGCAACATACATGCAACGATCGGACTCATCCCTAGCGATACTGCGATCTGTACAAATGGGAGTGATAATCCTCCAAGCATTGCATATGGTGTCATAAAGAAATTAGAAAGCATTCCTAATGTGATAAATGCAAGACATATAAATAACATTCCTCTTCCTTGTAACACTGGAACTGCCAGTCCTGTAAGGAAATTTCCAAATCCGATATGTGCACCTACGGTTCCAATTCCTAAACAAGAAGCAACAAAAAATACTGTCGTAAAATTCAGTTTGCATATTGTCTTTCCATTTCCTAAAGAAATTCCGGGAAGAAACGTCAAAAATGGAATGATCATAAAACCATATGCTGCTGGTAATCCCGTAAGTTTTGTTGAAAACAGATATCCAAGCAATAACAGGATCATAACGATTGCTTTCTTTTCTTTGCTGCTCATATCTCCGAGTGCTTTATACTGTTTGTAAAAGTATTCTTTTCCAACATTGATCTTTAAATCTTTTGTATTATAAACTTTCATTAAGATCAAAATACAGATAATGCACCAGAGAATAAACCATCCGTTATATCTTAAGGATACTGTCATTGTCATTGTAAAATCTGGAATCACTTCCCTGATTGCACTTTCCATAATTGAAAAATATCCCGGATAATACAAACATATCGTACAGCCTGTTGCCCCAAGTGTCCCTGCAAAACAAATCAGCGCTGATTCATTTGATGTCTTAAGTCCCATAGCTTTGCAGACTCCATATACAAGGACACTTGCGACCAGCCATCCATTACAAAATGTGATCAGATTCAAAATGATCCCAATGATAAAGCATCCAAATACCGTTCCTTTGTAAGTTCCACCACATTTTAAAATCACATAATATGCAATTCTTTTTAATAATCCACATTCTTCCAATACTGCACTAAGTACTAATCCCCCGAGTACCATCCATACAGTTGTACTTGTCCATGATGCATATGCAACTTCTGCTGGTACAAGTCCACTGATCATATACAATGCCGGCAGCAAAACTGATGCGATCAGTTTGGGTAACAGTTCAAATGCAATGATCAGAATAATAAAGATTGTGATCATAAAGAACGTTTTTAATTCTTTTGTAAAATTTTGAGAAACAGATATTGTTCCTATGACCGCTGGGATGATAATACTTATCATCCAGCCGATCAATGTTATTTTGCTAGTTTTTTCATTCATATTTTTTCCTCATTTGGTGGAACTTTTCATATATAATTTATTTTTATTATAACGCTTTTTTATACAGCTCGATCATTTCTTTTAAGTTTGTCTGTCTAGGGTTTGCAAGTACATTTGGATGTACAACCGCATCTTTTGCCATTGCTTCAATCTTGTCCTCTGTTACACCTACTTCTGAAAGTGACTGTGGAATTCCAAGATCTGCATTCAACTTTTTGATCTCATCAATCAGCATCTGTGGTTTGAAGTCTTTTGCAGGTTCTTTTTTCTCTCGGATAAAGTTATAAATCTTTTCATATCTTCCGTGATCTGAAAGTGCGTTGTATTCGATAACTGTTGGAAGAAGTACTGCATTTGCAACACCATGTGGCACATGGAAATATGCACTTACCGGATGGCTCATTGCATGTACATTTCCAAGTTTTGCCCATGCAAATGCCATTCCTGCAAATGTTGATCCTGTCATCATTGCACATGCTGCTTCTTCATCCTGTCTGTTTGCTACAAAGCGGCGAATATTTGCACCGATCAGTTCCATTGCTTTTTCTGCCATTGCATCTGTAAATGGTGATGCGAAGTTAGATACATATGCTTCTAATGCATGGATCAGTGCATCAACTCCACAAGAAGCCGCGATTGATGCTGGTGCAGTCATAATAAGCTGTGGATCAAGAACTGCATATTTTGGTAACATTTCATAACTGATGACAGACATTTTGTAATTTCTTTCTTCGTCTGTTACTACTGCTGAAGCTGTAACTTCACTTCCTGTTCCTGCTGTTGTAGGAATCGCAATGATTGGTACAATTGGTCCTGGAACTTTATATAATCCTTCGTAATCTGTGATCTTTCCACCATATGTTGCAAGCACACCTGTCGCTTTTGCAACGTCCATGGAACTTCCACCACCAAGTGCAATGATACTTGTTGCACCTGATTCTTTATAACATTTTGTTGACTCATTTACTACGTCTACGGTTGGATTTGGAACAACTCCTAAATATGTTGTGCATTTTAATCCATCTGCTTCTACGATATCCTGAACTTTTTTTACAACTCCAAGTTTTGCAAGTCCTTCATCAGAAATTAAAAATACATGTTCTGATTTACTTTCATTTAAGATTTCTGGTAGTTTTTTTAAACTTCCTACTCCAAATTCGATATTTTGCGGTACTTTGAATCTAAAATCTTTCATTTTGATCTCTCCTCTAAATTATAAAACTGATAGTAAACTTGTGATGAGCATATTTCCTCCTACGAAGAGTAATACGCAGTATACAACTCGAAGGAATGTTTCTCTGTTGATCTTCTTTAAGAATGCCATTCCAAGGAAGAATCCAACTGCTGCCATTGGAACTCCAACTGCCAATGCACTTAACAGATGTGGTGTGATAACTCCATTTCTAAACTGTGAAAATGCATTCCATGTATTTAAGATCACCCAAACCATGTTCATTGTATTTCTAAATTTTTCTTTTTCCTTAACTGCTGCTATCGTATAAACTGTGATCAGTGGTCCACCGATATTAAATGCACCATGCACGATTCCACCTAATACAAGACATCCATAACGAAGTGCAGTTCTAAATGGTGTATCAACTTCCTCTTCAACTTCTTTTTTCAAGACAAGAGGTTTGATGATATGTTTGTAAATATTCATTAATGCAATAAATGTAACCATTGCTCCGATACAGATCTTAGCTACATCTGGGCTAACTGCATGGAAAAGATAGTTTCCAACTAAGATTCCCGGCATACACAGGCAGATGATCTTTGCAAGGTCTTTCCATGATACATCTTTAAATGCCTTGATTCCTAAGAAATACATAAATGGTAATGTGATCAATGTTCCATATGGAACTCCTTCTGTTGTTCCAAGCAGACCATTTGTAACTGCTGCTGCGATAACCGTACATCCAAATCCTGTACATCCCTGTACGAAGAATCCGATGATCTGCATTAAACCAACCCATATAAATTTTGTTTCAAAAATCATAATATTTTTCCTATTCTTTTCTTTCTGTATTGTTTATCTGTGACATTTATTTTTTCTAGAAATGTAATTCTGTACGTTGAATTAAGTCTTTCTGTAATGGTTTTCCAAGTTCTACAAAATAAGCACTGTATCCTGCAACTCGTACAAGCATATCTTTATAATCTTCTGGATTTTTCTGTGCTGCTTTCATTGTCTCGGAACTCATAATATTAAACTGAACATGCATTGCACTCTTGTTCATATATTCATCGATGAAGCTGATCAGATTATCTCTTCCTTCGATTCCTGCAACTGCTTCCTGTGGGAATCTTAAGTTCATAAGTGTTCCGTTTGTTGCAAGGCTGTGGTCTACTTTTGTAAGTGAGTTTGTAAGTGCAGTTGGTCCACAGATATCATGTGATCCTGCATCTGTATGTACTGGTCCCATATTATCTGAGATGGCTTCTCCCTTTTTACGTCCGTCAACAGATGCATTTGTATTTAATCCCATTGCTACATTCGCATTTACAGAATATACTCCAGGACTGAAATGTCCGCCTCTCGTATTTTCTCTTCCGCTGATATGTCTGCAGTAACATTCAAACATGTATTTGAATAATTCATCTGCATAGTCATCATCATTTCCGTAGTGATGTACTTTAGAACTATTTACAAGAGCATATAATTTTTCATGTCCTTCCCAGTTATCTCTGACTGCCTGAAGAAGTTCAGCTCCTGTTACTTTCTTTTCATCAAATACTAACTGTTTGATCGTTGACAGTTCGTCTGCACATGTTGCCATTCCTGATGCCTGTGGTCCTGTTCCATTGTATTTTGCTCCACCTTCTGTCAGGTCTTTTCCTGATTCCATACAATCTTCAAAGAATGCAGATACATATGGAAGTGGTTTGATCTCTCTGTGTGCTTCCTCAATGATATTTAAGCTGCTGCACATCTGATTTGTCCAGTATTCAAACTGCTGGTCTACACTTTCAAGAACTTCATCAAAAGTTTTGTATGTATCAAGACTTCCTGTATCTGGTCCAAGCTGGATTCCTGTGTTCATGGAACGTCCGCCATTTATAACCATTTCAAGCATCTTTGGTGTATTTACATAAGCTGCATCATGCCATCCATATTCTTTTCCTGGAAGATCGATCTCAACGCATCCTACTACACAGTAATCTCTGGCTTCCTCTAATGTCATTCCTTTTCGCATCATACCTTTGATCGTTGGTGCATCATTAAATAGTTTTGGATGTCCATATCCTGCACGGATACATTCTACTGCTTTCACTTTAAGTTCATATGGAGTATTTTCATGCATACGCACACATACCCATGGATTCATCATTCGAGTATGAGCAGATCCTTCTAACATTAACATTGTCAGATCATTTGTTGCATCATTTCCTTCACGGTCAACTCCACCGATCGTAAGACTTTCTCCTCCAAATCCGCGTCCGTTTCGTACCGCCATAGATCCTTTGTCTTTTAACTTAGTAGGATTGTTCATCTTTACATATTCTACTTCGATCAGCTCTAAAGCAAATTCTTTTGTGATCGTTCCATTTTTTATATCTTTTTCATAATAAGGATACAGCCACTGGTCCATGCGTCCATAAGAAATGGAATGTCCGTTGCTTTCCACCTGAATCAATGTTGTTGCAATGTTAAATAGCTGCATTGCCTGCCAGAATGTCTGTGGTGTTCCACCTGCGATCTGGTGACAGTTTTCTGCCATCATAAGAAGTTCTTCTTTTCTCTTTTCATCCTGTTCTTCTTTTGCTTTTTCTTCACAAAGACTTGCATATCGTTCAATATATGTCTTGGCAGCTTCGTGCATGATGATCATTGCTTCATAAAAATCTCTCTTATCGTTATATTCTGGATCTCTCATGCTAAGCTTGCTTAGTTTGTCTTTTGCTTCATTGATCAGTCCATCATATCCAACTCTCATAAGTTTTGCATAATCGATTGCAAGATGTCCTGTTCCTGCATAATGGTAAAGGTTTGTCTGGAAAATCTTTTCTCCTGTTTCAGATCCTTTAGACTGATCGTAAGAAAGCCTTCCTTCGATACGGTCTGCAACTGTTTTTCCCTGCCACCATTCACATAAATCTAAAATTTCCTGACGTTCTTCATCATTTCTGATATAGAACTGATCATGTTCGCGTTCTTCAAATGGAGAATGAAGAATTTCTTCAATGATCCATGCTACAGAAAATTCTGGATAAATTGGTGATGCTTTGGCTGGTGCTGCGATTTCTCCTAAGATCAGGTCTTCATCGTATACATATAATGTTGTATTTTCCAGAACTTTTTTGAATGCATATGCACACTGTAATTTTCTTGGTGCTGTTGGATGTTCTTTGTAAGCCTCTGTAACGAGTCTTAATCTTTCAACATCAATGTCATATGGTCTGTCTAAAAAGTCCTGTCTTAAGCGGTTAACTCTTGGAAATGGTGACCAGTCTTCATGGTGGACCTGATATCCAAGGCAGTATACCTTATCAAATGGTTCTGTTCCACAAGCGTTTGTGTGTGTCATGTTTTTTCTCCTTCATCCTATTTATTCTTTTTCTTTTGTCCCTACAAGGCAGTGAATGTTTCGATCATTAAAATATGCACAGATCTTTTCCACTTTTTTCTGAAATTCTTCTCTGTCTAATTCTACGTCTTCCATTCTGTATGGAATTCCAAGTGATATATATTTTTCTTCTCCCAGCCTCATAAAACTTAATAATTGAAGTGTCCTTACATGTCCGTCCAGCTCATTTAATATAAAATCAGCTGTCTCTTTCATGTTTATGTCATCATCATTCACATCTGGGATCACTGGAATCCTTAAGATCATATCTCTTCCTTCTCTGGCAAGATGTTTAAGATTCTCAAGAATCTTCTCATTATTCACTCCTGTATACTGCTTATGTTTTTCTGTATTCATGTGTTTCAGGTCTGAAATGATCAAATCTGTATACGGGAGTACTTTTAAAACATCTTCCCATTCTGCATAAAAAGTAGATTCAAGACATGTCTGGATTCCATCTTCTTTGCAGGCTTTAAATAACTGCTGTACAAAATCGCTTTGCAATAATGGATCTCCTCCAGAAACTGTTACTCCTCCACCAGAACGATCATAATAACCTCTATCTTTTCGAATGATTTCCATACATTGTTCCACCGTCATGTATTTTCCCCATTGTTTGATAGCTTCTGCTGGACAGGCATCGGCGCATGCGAGACAGTGTTTACATTTTTGCCTGTCGATTGCTCCTATTTTTCCTTCAAAAAACTGCAAAACGTTTTCTCCAGAACATACCTCTTTACATTCTCCACATTTTTCTTCTGAAATACATTTTGTCCGATATACTCCTGGCTGGCTGAATGTCATAAAACTTTCTGGATTACTGCACCATTTACATCGAAGCGGGCATCCTTTTAGGAAAAGCTCTGTTCGAAGTCCAGGACCATCATGGATCGTAAATCTTTGAATGTTAAATATATTTCCTGTTTGTGTCAATGATTTTACTCCTTCCAATTCTCCTGATTGCTCAGATGAATTTTATTTATGTTAAAATTATATCAAACTCTAAAATCCATAAAAGTGGCTATTCGTGCTATATTATATAGGGAATGTTCCTTATATTTTAATTTTTTCCCCTTTTTTTAGTTTATTTTGTTAATAAATTAGCATTCTTTTGTCAAAAAAATCCCAGACTTTTCGTCTGGGATTTCTCTGATTGTTCTATTTTGTTGTAAAATTTTATAAATCATTTGTGGATTCTATCCACTTATACAATTCGTATCTGCTGTTTACATCACATTTTGTATATATATTCTGTACGTGTTTCTTTACTGTATGATAACTGATCACCAGCTTATCAGCAATTGCTCGATAAGTCAGTCCCTGATACATGAGATTCGCAACTTTTTGTTCCATTGGTGTCAAAGTTACATCCTGGCTTTTAAATTCCAAGGATTTTTTCTCTTCTTTCTTTGAAATCGTAATCCAGTGATAACAGTCAATGATCCCATTTGAGTAACTTTGTTTATATGTGTAAATCTTGAAAATATAATCTTTGATCACTCGTGTTTCAACTCGGTCTACTGGCATTCCCTCTCCTGATGTTCCTAATAAAAATGGAAGCCAGCTACAAGGCACTGAACTGCTCATCTGATTTACCACTTCATTCCCTAAAATATCTGCTATATACTCTTGTGCCTGTTGATTGTGACTCATGATATGCATAAAATCATCCGTTACAAGGTATGCTCTCTCTCCTGAAGCAATGATTTCCTCCTGAATATCTGCAACAATTTTGGCTTGTTCATATTTTTTAAAATTCTTGTATGCATTTGCTACATAGACATAAATCTCTTCTAACTGCTTCGTCTCTTCTTCTGTAAAGTCACCTTCTTCTTCACTCTTCAAAAAACTAAGCTGTATATATGCATTGATTCCAAATGCCAATGTCATACTGTAATGACATTCAAAATTCTCTTCCAGAAAATGAACCATTTCTGAATGTTCATATGCATAAGGTTCTATAATATCCGTCGCCTTATATAATCTTGGTGTTACATTAAAATAAGTCAGGTGATCTCTTACTGCATCTTCATAAATCTGATATCTTATAATATCTTTTGGTGCAAAATGTCTGTATGGGTGTTCCTTACAGTCTATCATAATTCCTTTCCAACTTGTCCAGGAAAGAAATTTCCCATGTGTATCAAAATATGAAATTACTGCCTTTCTCCAGCCAAAATTCTTATTCAGTGAATCTAACAACACTGTACAAAAAAATTCCTTCGCCGAAATCTGATGTTCCGAAATCTCAGAAAAGAAATTCTTCTGTCCTTCATTATCATGTTTCATAAAATCTATTCCTTTCAGTAGCCGTTTCTTCCTTTCAGCTATCTGTAATTATATAATAAATCCAGATTAAAAGCAATTTTAGCATACATCACAATCAATAGATTTTAACGATCCGCACCAAACATTGCGATCACACCAAAGATGAGCAATAATGGGAATGCAAGTTTCACAAGTCCAACAATTAGCATTCCAATTAAGATCACTGGAAAAAATACTACCATCAAAACAAATTTAGAAATTCCCCATGCTGCTCTTATTCCAAAGAAAAATAATTTTCCAAAGATTCCAAATAAAAAGATTAAAAATAATATTGTTAACATCGTCTGTTCCCTCTTTCTTCTTGTTAAATTATGTCTTCGGCTTTCTATTGCCGATTCATTATAGTTCTATTATAATAAATTGTAAATGAGAAATACACTTCCTTTTGGTGGAAATAAATCGATGTATTCCTCTGATTTTGAGAAATAAGGTAGGATTTATAATTATGGGAAAGCAATTTACAAGAGAAAATAAAAATATTTACCAGCTGTGCAGAGAAGCTCAAGGACTTACAAGAGAAAAAGCCAGTGAACTGATGGATGGTGTTTCTGCATCAAGAATTGAAAAGATCGAATATGGTACACAAAACCCAACTCCATATGATGTGATTCAGATGGCTGACTGCTATAAACGACCAGATCTTTGCAATTATTTCTGCTCTCATCAATGTCTGATCGGAGATCGTTATGTACCAGAAGTTGAAATGTCTGAATTATCAAGTATTATTCTGGAGACAGTTGCTAGTTTAAACGAGATTGATCCGCTGACAAGCCGTCTGATACAGATTGCTCGTGATGGGAAGATTTCAGATGATGAGATGAAAGATTTTGCTTTTATCAGTAAGAAGCTTGATGATATTTCTTTGGCGGTTAGTGCTTTGAATCTTTGGGTTGATAAGACGGCGGCGGAGAATGGGTTGAATATTGAGTTATTAAAAGAGGAGAAGGGAAAATTATAATTTTCCCTTCTCCTCTCAGTCCTGCTTTAATATTTTATCCAGCATCTTATCCTATATTAATTTTTAAATACGCTGTAACTGATTCAATGCTTCTTCTGTTCTTCGAATAGCCTCTTCCAGCTGATTGAGAGCCTTATTAATCCGCTCCTGCACCATCCAGTCTACAGCAAATCCGTCAAAGAAATAATCTGCAAAAGTTAAAAAATCACCCATATCCAAATTTAAATTACAAGCAATATTTACATCTTTTAATTCCTTACTAAAATTACGAAGAGCCAATTTCGCCAGATCCATATTCCTCTTTGCCTGGTCCATCCTGGATTGTTTCATCATCGTAGTAAAAAATCCACCACCAAACATATCCACCAATCCCCAGTTCTTTGCACTATTCAGATTCTCTCTGGCCGTATGTAGATTATTCAATGCTCTCTGGCCTGCTTCAATCGCTTCTCTTTTTTCTTTTTCCATAACTAACTCCTCCTACTCCACTATATGAGTTTATTGCGGCTTTTCTATAAAGCCTTTGCATTGATAAACTAATTATAAAGTAATTTTTAATGAAAATATACTTTTATATTCGTGGAATAAGTGTGGTTATTTCATTGAATTTGGTTGAATACAGGGACTTAACGTCTGTAAAAGTTTAAAAACAAATACCTACAAAAATTTTTAGG
>OGPX01000899.1_pt1 | contig 21644 bp, 18 predicted proteins | sample 1553101 | NCBI WGS metagenome assembly OGPX01 (sample SAMEA2579964, study PRJEB22360) | human gut metagenome | biome: human gut; feature: human-associated habitat; material: faeces | place: Denmark | collected 2008/2010
CCCTGCCGTATTATCGGCAAAAGCGGCGTTACACAGTGGAGTCGGATTAGTCTCGGTACACTCGCCTCGATGTGCCAATCTCATTCTGCAAACAGCTGTACCCGAAGCAATTTTCTCTCCCGACAAAGGAGAGAACCATATCGAAGAAATTCCTGTCCCCCCCCGTTACTCGGCAATTGCAATCGGACCGGGAATGGGGTGTAACGAAACGTCCGTATCGGCGCTCATGCATTTAGTCAAAGAAATACGCCAGCCACTCGTGCTCGATGCCGACGCCTTGAACTGCATTGCCCGTGAACAAAGCCTTTTAAGATATCTGCCGTCCCATACCATACTCACACCGCACATTCACGAACTCGAACGCATGTTCGGCCCCATGACCGACGATGCTTCTCGACTGAAATGTATCACACACGTAGCCACGAAATACGATATAATCGTCGTCTTGAAAGGGGCGAATACCGCCATAGCTTTGTCCGACGGAACCATACACTTCAACTCGACCGGGAATCCCGGAATGGCGACAGCCGGCAGTGGAGACGTGCTCACAGGGATAATCGGCTCTTTACTGGCACAGGGATACCCCCCCGAAGATGCCGCCATCATAGGCGTGTACCTCCACGGAGTTGCCGGAGACATAGCTGCCCGGGAGTCGGGAGAAGAATACATTACAGCCAGCGATATTATCAATCACCTCGGACTGGCTTTCAAGCAGATAAAATCCTATCAGGTATGATAGAATGTCAAAACATTTTATATCTTTGCAAGAGATGCGAAAATAGGAAGCCTTCGGTATAACCGAATATTTTTAGATTCGCTTCTGACTCGTATTATTTTATTTCATAACATCATCAAGAGAATCAAATGAAATATTTTATTCTAACTCTCGGACTGTTCCTTACGACGAACATCGGATTTGCCCAAGAAACAAAAAGACTCACCGCCGAAAAGCATAACGAGTACGGACTTATATACTCTCTCCCGCAAACACATCTCGATATAGAAGTGGTTGCCACAAAAACGACACGCAAAGCCGGCCCTTATTACCAATATGCCGAAAAATATTTGGGAATACCGGGAGCCATTACACAAGACTCCGAAGAATGGGCGTTATCTTCCGTCAAAGTTACACCCTATGGAGTACCCGATCCCGAAGAACAATATCTGATGCAATTCAAACCGGGCGGTAATGGATATATCGTCTTAGATGAAAACGGACTTCTGCTATCCATCAACACCGAACCGGTCATCGATTCGATCGTCTCCACTGCACCGAAACAAAAACAGGAATCGCCGTTAGACAACAACGAATATGCAAAAGTCTACTCCGAAGAACTACTCATGTCGGCTTCAACGGTAAAAATGGCCAAAGGGGCAGCCAAACAATTATCCCGTATCCGAGAGAGCCGCCTCAATTTGGTAACCGGTGAAGTCGATGAATTACCGGCCGACGGAGAATCGTTCAAACTTATCATACAACAACTCGATGAACAGGAGGCTGCTCTCACGGCATTGTTCATGGGGACAACGCAAACCGAGACAATCATCAAACATTTCGATTATATCCCCGTTGAAGAAGTTACAAACGACATCGTTTTCCGTATTTCGGATTTATATGGAATCGTAAAGCCGGAAAATCTCAGCGGAGCCCCCGTATATTTATCTCTGAAAATCACCGAAGAAGGAGAGCTACCCATCGATAACAAAGGGAACATAAAAAAAATGCCAAAAAACGCCGTAGCGTATGCTATTCCGGGGAAAGCAGAAGTAATACTTTCCGACGGTAAAAAAACGCTTTTCAAAGAGAATTTACCAATCGCACAATTCGGTGTCGTATTCGGATTGGATCCTTCTATATTTACCGACAAAAAAGCCCCTTCTTGTGCGACATTCTATCCACAAACAGGAGCTATCCGGCAAATCGGCAAATAATTAATATGCTTTTACCATACATGAAAAGCGGGTTGGCAGAAGCCGGTTGCGACGAAGCAGGACGAGGCTGTCTGGCAGGTTCGGTATATGCAGCCGCCGTAATATTACCGCCGCACTTTCGAAACGAATTATTAAACGATTCAAAGCAGTTATCCGAAAAACAACGTTACGAGCTGCGTCCCATTATCGAACAAGAAGCCGTAGCATGGGCCATCGGTATCGTCACCCCCGAAGAAATCGACCGCATCAATATTCTCAATGCTTCGTTTCTGGCCATGCACCGGGCTATCGAACAACTGAATCCGCAACCGCAGCATCTTTTAATCGACGGTAACCGATTCAAACCGTACCCCGACATTCCCCATACTTGCGTCGTAAAAGGAGACGGTAAATACGAAGCCATTGCCGCAGCCTCCATTTTAGCGAAAACATATCGAGACGACTATATGAACCGATTGCATGAACAATATCCCATGTATGACTGGAATCGGAACAAAGGATATCCCACAAAAGTCCATCGTGCCGCCATACGCCAATACGGACCTACACCCTACCATCGCATGTCCTTTCAACTGCTTGAAAGGCAACTCTCGATTTTTTAAATGCAATCATCTCTATACAAAAACCGCTGATATTAATCGGCGGTTTTCTATTCTCATCTCCAAAAGGGGAAAAATCATCTCTTCATGATTTTTTTCGTCGATACCTTTCCTTGATCGGTCACTACTCTCAAATAATAAATACCGGTCGGATAAGAGGACATATCCACTGTAAAAAGATTATCCGAAATATATACTTGACGACCGGTTCCGTCAAATATTTCTATCTTCTGAACATCGACACCCTCCACATACAAAATATCGCTTACGGGATTAGGATAAATACGGACCGACAAATCATCAACAACTTTTGTAATACCCGAACTTGCATCGGTAAACAACATTTTAACATCGGGCCACATGGTACTTCCAGAATAGCCAATAGGAACTGCATTCGGATCTAATACCTCACTGTCATCAAAAGCAGAATAGAAGCGCGAACGTTGCGGATCACTGCCATAAGAGCCATACGTACCTTTGAACGATATATCGTATGACGTAGAACCCGGATTACCTTTAAGAATAAGAATAACCAAATTCCCTCCCTTATACGAATAAGGGGTAGTCAGCTGGAATATCCACTCTTCGTCGCCGGGTGTGACAGAAGCGGTTCCATCGAACACCAAAGTCATCTCATCGGCCGGAATAGAAGTCTCGGACAAATCCTCCAACTCGGTCTCACCTACCCATATTTTCACAGGAATATTCGAGTAGCTTGTTCCTACCGAAGAGAATCGATACGATATCATCTGCAAAGTACCGCTTTTCAGTCCTACCTCGTCTTTATAATAAATGGTCTCACCAATCGACTCACCCGTCATGAACGACACCGGGAGGACCGAGATTTCTTCATCATGATCACCTATCGAAATAAATTGGCTGCCCTCTTCAAGTACTGAAACCGATAGCTCCTCGGAACTGTTATTCGTTTTATCATCGTCACCGGCATATTCAATCTCCGCATGAATTTTGATATCACCCGATTCGGAAGGCGTGAATTTCATATCGAATACAATACTCTGCATTGTCCCGATTTCGACTCCGTCCATTTCTGCCAATACCGAGCCTGCGGCATCCAATAATTTTACTTTATAGTCTGTTGCAGCGACTTTGTCCACCCCTTTATTCCTTATCGTGAATGCATAAATCGTTTCAGACTCTGCTCCGGGATACAAATCTCCCTTCAATGATACCGCCATAAGATCGTGCGTTTTTTTCTCAGCTACGGTTACGTCGGCTTCCCAACCTTCGTCCCGACTCATAACATCGGAGTAAAAAACAAAGGTGAGAGCTCCGTCGATACTGGTCGATTCCAAAGAAACCAAAGCAGAAGGAACAGAAGTAGATGTAAATTCTCCAATCAACGGCGCATTGGTGTCAGCCCCATCGAAAATATACAAATAATCGCCATACGTATCCGTCACAAATTGCTTGAACGAGACATGCACCAAACCGTTAGAGTTTTGAGGTCGTATCGTAAGCGTATCGTTCCGAGTGTTCGGATAATAGGCATTCGGTCCAGCAGCATCATAAAAATGATAAGTTTTTCCGCTTTCAACGATAGCCTCGCCGTTTGTCATTACAATCCAGTCAGCCGGTTTCACAATAATCGGAGCGGCAGTAGACACAGCTCCATTTCCCATATCGTTTACCGCATAAATCGAATAAGTATAAGTCCCGAATCCCGGAGTATCGGTATAAGACGTAGCCGATGGATCGGATATTTCTATTTCATTCGAAGCAGAACCATTGGAACGAGTAATAACATATTTCGTAATACTACCCGGATCAAACGTCCCGCCATACATACCTTCTTCGGGAGCTTTCCACGTCAATATAGCCTCGTTATCTCCTTGTTTCACCACAAAATCGACCACCTTTCCCGGTGCATTTTCCCCTACATAAGTAGAAACATCATCGCTATCGACTCCACCATCGCCTTTGGAATTTACGGGAACAAACCGATAACTATATAATCCGTCTTGTAGATTCTCATCGGTATATTCCATAGATTGTCCTGTCTTATCGGACGAAACGGTCACGGTTGTCACCAACTCTTCTCCTCGATAAATCTTTATTCCTGTAAGTTCGGTCAAGGCTTTACCTTGTGCATCAAATGAAGGATTCCTCCACGAAAGAATAGCCGAATTGCCCGAAGCTACCACCTTACGGTCCAAAACTCTGTCCGGCGCTCCGACAGGGACATGGATATAAGGAATAAACATACTTGCCATACTGTCATCGCCATTTTTACCCACACCACCAATAACAGTGGCCGCACCAGTTGTTATATCGACCGTATAGAGCTTGTAGTCGCCACAATTCAGCCAATACAAAATTCCTGTATTTCGATCGAAATCCATACTTTGAGTAAAAGCCGCATTCACTCCGGTAGCTCCGATCAATGTACAGGCGGCTGTGGCTTTATCTATACGATAGAGATTATCGTCGGTAGAAATACCATACATCGTCCCATCGACATGGCAAGCCAATGCCAACATATAAACAGACATTGTCGAAGTTTGGAATGCTCCTATCTGCTTCGTCTCTCCGGTATTAAGGTCAAGAGTCATCAAATATTCGGCTCCATTTTTAATACCATACATGGTGTTCGTCGTGTAATCATACGTCATTTCTACCAAATGGACTCCATTAGTAGAAATAAGAATGCGTGTACCATCGTTCATATCAACAGTATATAGACCTTCCAACGACGATTGTGTACCCGGTTTTGTCACCTGCGCATACCATTTATAATTAAAATAAGTACCTGCATAAACAGCCCCCAGAGTGGATTGATCGGCTATGAGTTCTACAACTCCCAGATTATCCGACGAAAATTTCACCGGGCCTTTTTGTACATTGACAGGATTGCTTTGTTGCCAATTTCGATAAGCATAAATAGTTGTCTGCGCTTGAAGCGAGCTAACGACGCAAAAACACAGGGAAATTAGGGCGTAAACTTTCTTCATAAATAATAAAATATTAGTTGAACGATTAAAATTATTTTATTCCAATACAAAAATACGGATTAATTATAATAATTTTAAAGCAATCTTCGTTACATTCTTATATTTTATTATTAGCTATAATTCAATCGATTAAGTAAAACATGCGTTACTCAACGCAACGATAACTACAATTTTATCTCTTGGAAAAGTTCCTCTACGGTAATATACTTATGCATCTTGTCATTGATTCGTTTACGCAAAACTCTAATGGCAGAAACCGAGACACTGCGACAAGCAGCACATTCCTTAGTATTCAATCCAAGAGAACTTAGACAAAAGAAATAAAACTCCTCGTCGGAGAATGAAAAATAAGCAGTAAGAAGTTGATAAAGTAACGCATACTCTTGACGTAAGGATTTAAATAGCCTGTCCCGCAACGATATTGTAAGGAAAACATTTCCCCCTTCGATATATTCGGTTACCTCCTTAAAAAATTCCGATTTCACAAATCGTTTGTTTTTCTGTGCTGTAATCTCTCCTATCCGTTCTACGATCTCCCGTTGCAATGCCTCTGTTCGTTTTTCTATTTCCGTAGAAGTTTCCCGATTATTTTCTTCCTCGACTTCGATGTGTTGTTTATTCGGGATAATTTTCCTTCTAAAAAAATAAAACAGAAAAATACTCACTAAAACGACAACAACGGCTGTACAAACTATACTTAATAAGGTTCGGTCATGTATTCTTCGGGAATATTCCACATTCATATTGTTTATCAACTCACCGTAAAATGCCGAATTGACCTTTGCTGGTTTTACCATTCCAGCGATGGAATCGCATAACGAACGATACAACCCGAGATATACACTATCGCCAGTCATAGCATACAAGTTCTCATAGGCCGAAGTCTTCGTATAGATATAATTACTACGAGCTGCCTTTTTCGTGTAATAAATAGCAGAGTCAATATTTCCTTCTCCACAAAAGATACTACCTCTTACCAAACAACTTTTATAGAATAATACTGAATCACGACAAAGAGGTCTGATTTCAGAATTATATTTCATTGCAGAAGCATAATCTCCCGATATCAGAAAATAATAAGAAAGTGCATTTTTAGTTTTATAAAGTTCTTCCTCACTCTCAATTTGGGGAATCAACTCGATTGTTTTTAAAAGAGTTGTATCAATACCTCCCTCCTTATCTACATAGTAACATTTCCATAAGCCACGATAAGACTCAGAAAGCTGGCTTTTATCCGAAAGCATGGAATTGAATGTAATAGCCTTTCGGAACATTTTTTCGGCCTCCTCATTTATATTGCTTTTAAAAAGCAACAAAGCAATCCGATTATAGTAAGCCCCCAAAGCATCAAAGTCTGATATTCGACTGGAATCCAAGCTGCTAATTGCAGACAAATAATAAACGGCCGCCGAATCGAACATATTTTTATCCTCGAAAGCTACCCCCTTCTCAAAATAAGTCGAAGCCTTATCCGCCTCTACTACTCTGCCTGCACAAGAAAACAACAGAATAAAAAGGGGAAATACCGATATGTAATGAATTAGCCTCAACATCTTTTAAGAACCATAAATTACCCTTCTTGCAAATTTAGAGAAAATATCCAACCTTACAAACAGTGATACCCGTCTCACCCTTAATAAAATCACAAAAACACAGGGCTCCCGTTTCCGAGAGCCCTAAATATATCATATTATAGAAAAGACAAACCGACTATTCGGCCACTCTCTCCAACCATTTAAGCATACCTAACATTACACCCATCGATATCAAACATACGGCAAAGAACACTGCCCAGCATTGCCAAATAGGCCAAGCGTTGTACATAAGGGGACCAATCCACAACAACAAATTGCCTAATGCAGTCGCTCCTAACCACAAACCCTGACAAAGTCCCAACAAATGTTTGGGAGCCACTTTGGATACAAACGACAAACCGAGAGGCGAGATGAACAACTCGGCTACCGTCAAGAAGAAGTAAGTTACGATAAGTACCCACCAATGTGCTTTCTGAGACATTTGCTCAGCGACCGGGAGAAGTTTGAAATCGTCGGCAGAAGGATAACCTTTTAATGCTGAATAGATCACCAAGAATAAGAATGCCAATCCGGCGATAAACATACCGATAGCAATCTTACGGGGTGTCGATATTTCTTTTCCCCGACGGCTCAACCAAGCGAACAAAGCCATAACAATAGGGGTAAGCGTAATAACGAAGAAAGGATTGATTGCCTGCCAAATCTCCGGAGCGACTGCGCTCGAATCTACAAAATCGCGTGCAAAGAAAGAAAGAGACATACCATTTTGGTGGAACGAGAACCAAAAGAAAATAACGATACCCAAAACGGCGAACAAGGCAGCCATACGTTGTTTGATTTCTTTGGCCATTGCCCGTTTCTCCTCGGCGGTATACGATTGAGACTCCACTTTGGTCTTTTTGCCCGGAGTAGGAAAACGTCTCTGGTAAGCGACAAAAATTATCAAAGAGATAACCATAGCGACAACCGATGCTATAAACGAGTAGTGAATACCCTCGTTAAAAATTTGAAGATAGTTTTGACAAGCACTCGTCAGTTCTGCCACGTTACCGCCCGCTGCCGTCATAAGGGCATTAAGGTTATCCAATGCAGCCTGACTCATTTGGGTTCCATTGTTAATGAACTCGTGGCAAAGTGCCGGAAGTTGGGCATTATAGGCCATTCCGTTCGCTCCCAACCACCATTCTCGCAAAAGGGGCGCAATAAAAGGAGCAATCAAACCACCCACATTAATAAATACATAAAAAATTTGGAATCCGCTATCCCGTTTGCTTTTCGCAATCTTCAAAGCCTCAGGACCTTGTTTTGCAGCCTCTGCCTCAAAATCGTCATACAACTGCCCCACAATAGCTTGCAAATTTCCCTTAAACAAACCATTGCCAAAAGCTATCATAAACAATGCAAAACAGGTAAGCGGAAGCAACCAAGCTATATTCGTACTCGTTGCTAAAATCGGAATAGACAACAGCACATAACCCGTTGCCATGATTATCAGCCCGGTTCGAATCGTTCCTTTGTAATTCTGGGTACGGTCGGCGATAGCGCCTCCCACCAAAGCCAACAAATAAATACCCGCATAAAAGAATGAATATATAGTACCCGATGTCTCCTCGCTTAGTCCGAATTTAGAGCAGAGAAACAATACCAATACAGCATTCATAATGTAGTAGCCGAAACGCTCGCCCATGTTCGCAAGAGCCGCCGCTATCAGCCCCTTAGGATGTCCTTTAAACATAATAACAGATTTTAAGTATTAAATGAATTAATTGTTTTTCACTTTAAAAGCCAAAGCATACATGCGCATTTGTTTAACCATAGCCACAAGCCCGTTCGAGCGAGTCGGCGATAAATGCTCGTTCAACCCTATCCTGTCGATAAAATAAAGATGAGCATTCAAGATCTCATCGGGAGTATGGCCGGATAAAACCCGTACCAACAACGAAACTATCCCCTTCACGATAATCGCATCGCTCTCCGCTTCAAAATAAACGGAACCCTCTCTATAATCGGCCTGCAACCATACCCGGCTCTGGCAACCTTCGATTAAATTTTCGGAAGTCTTATATTTCTCGTCCAAAGGAGGAAGGGCATTGCCCAAATCGATCAGCAACGCATATTTATCCATCCAATCGTCGAATACCGAAAACTCCTCTATAATCTCGTCTTGTATTTCGTCGATACTTTTCATATTATTCATTTTTCAATCATTCTTCATAAAGAACCGTTAACACGGTCTGGCCTACGGCTTTCAACGTCGACCGATCTATATTTCTCATTGTATCGTCCACCGTATGCCAATAAGGAGGAAAACCCGTCTCTGTATCTCGATGACATGGAATAATATCGATGCTGGGTATTCCATAACGGTTTACATACAAATGGTCATCGGTAACATATCCGCCGTCCTCCTCGATAAAATAGTTTCCGTACCCCAATCGCTTCGCCGTATCCCATACTTGCGCCACAATTCCGGAAGCATAATACTTCGAAAATAACTCTCGTCGAAATTGTGCCCCGGCTCCGCCCACCATATCGAGTAAGATCCCGAATCGGGCTCGATATCCCGGCTTATGAGGCCGACGTGTCCAATACTGTGTACCCAATGCCCATGTGTTTTCGTCACTCGACTCGCTCCAATAGGGAACACCGTAATCCTCGGCATCGAAAAAGGCTATATCGACACCCGTGTCGGGCTGTCTCTTCCCTATCTGACGAGCTATTTCAAGCAATACGCCCACTCCGCTCGCACCATCGTCGGCTCCGGCGATAGGCTGACGATGTTTACTCTTATCCGGGTCGTTATCGGCGTATGGACGAGAATCCCAATGAGCAAACAATAAAATGCGATTTTTCTTTTCAGGAGAAAACGAACCTATGATATTCCGTATAGAAAGCTCTGTCCCGTCATAAGCCGTAACCGTTCCTTGCTGCACTTCTACGACAGCGCCATGCCGAGCCACCTCGGAAGATAAATAATCGGCCGTTGCCAAATGTGCCGGAGTGTTGGGCACTCTGAAACCGAACTGCACTTGATGTTCGATATAAGCATAAGCACTATCCGAATCAAAAGAAGGAACCTCTATCGACACGCTATCCGTATCCTTTTCCTCGCTATTTTTCACCGACTTTGCAGAACAAGCGACCAACCCGACAATTAAAATTAAATACCCGGCCTTACGGTTTACTGTTTTCATCATGCTCAAAAATAAACATTCTGATAAAAACTCGCAAATATCCCGGCTATTTTATACAAAAAGATAAATCCACTGACTGCTCGCCGACAGAAAACACGACATCTGCCCCTTCGATCATTGGCAAATTATCCGAGACATGTCCCACCGGAAAATCGAAACATACCGGATAGTCATACTCATCGACCATTTTACGAATCAACTCATACAATGTACCACCCAAACCTTCGTTCTCGGTATACTCGGTAAACCTACCCACGATCAATCCCGACAACGAAGCCAAACGACCGGACAGTTTCAAGTTATAAAGCATGCGTTCTATTTTGTAAGGAGGCTCGGCTATATCTTCTATAAACAAAACCGTTCCGGGCAAAAATATATCATACGGAGTAGAAATCAATCCGCACAAAACCGCCATATTTCCACCCACCAACATTCCCCGTCCCTCGCCGCAACGGTTCAACGGGTGCGGATTCTCCTTGTATTCGGGAATTTCTCCGAATAAAATTTGCCGTAAATAGTGCGTACAACGATTATCCGCCGGCTCGGTAGTCAAATGCTTGCACATGGGAGCATGCAACGACATCACCCCACGGCTCACACAGAGAGCATGCAAAGCCGATATGTCGCTGAATCCGATAATCCACTTCGGATTCCGAGCAATATCATCGGTCAATCCGTCCAACAAATGAACAGCCCCATATCCGCCACGGCTGCACAAGACAGCTTTCACAGCAGGATCGTACAACGCATGGCGGAAATCATTCATTCGTTCATCTATCGTCCCCGAATAAACGCCCGAATGATCCAGACAGTGAGAAGAAACAGTCACACCGAGCGACCAACTTTCCAAAACGCCGGTCGCCCCTTTCACATAATCGGGATTGATAATACTCGCAGGCGAAACAATGGAAACGCTATCGCCGGGGCATAAAAATTGAGGTCTGTACATCATCAAAAATCCAATATTTTAAATCGTTTCTTATCCGACTCCTGTACATAATGTTGATAATGCCACCATTCATTAGGAAGCGGATAAAGCTCTTGTTCTCGCATGACTGCATACAAAAATCGTCGATTGTGATAAGCCGCCTCGCTTATCCTACCTGTCTTCAATAAATAATCGTCGTCGACCGTATGCGCTTCTTCTCCAAAAAAATCATACGGACTGCCCATATCCAATGCGACGCCATCGCTACCGAGTATCGATAAATCGACAGCCATGCCGTAATTATGGAAGCCTCCCTCATTGTAAGGATTAGCCACATACTGCTCTTGCGGTGTACCTCGCACTCGCTCAAACATTCTGCGCTGTATGCTTAACGGACGGGCGGCATCGTAAATCACCAACCTATATCCCGGCTTTAACTCCTGTAACCGGGCATGTACCCGGTCCAGCCGTGAAATCATATGAGGCAATAGATAGGCTTTTCTCAAATCGGGATATAAAATTTCACCCATAAAATTATCGGCCGTAGCATATTTCAAATCTACGACCACATCGGGAATGGCAGTTTGAATATCGACCAACCCCGCCTGCTCGAAATATTCCTCATAGTTGATCACCATACGGCTGTAAATCCATTATTGGGTAATAAAATCTCATTATTGTTTTCTCCGTGCCTAAACGAGTATCTGTTATGTCCATACGACTCTATCCGATAATTATCGGTAAAACTTACTAAATGAAGCTCTTCCTTAGAGGAAGGTAAAGAAATAGACACATCGGCATGGCGTGTGAGCTCGGGCACTTTAAAGTAGAATTCCCGTCGTAATGTAGGATAAGAACATTTTATCTTAGCATCGAAATATACATACTCCCCATCGATACATAATACTCTGTCGGGAATATCAGAGGTAAGTTTGATACCTATTGTTGCCGAATTTTCCAACTTCACGAGCTCCACTTCTATGTCTCTTACGCAAATTGGAACATTTCCCAAATAAAATTCTACCGAATAGTTCAATAAAGAAACTGCATTTTCAACATTCAATGACTCAATAAAAGAAAGACACGACAATTCTTCTCTCAAAAAGAAAACCTCGCCTTGCTCTTTCTGGAAGAAAGGATTCTCATTAAAAGCAAAAAAGCATGAAAATTTGGTCAACTTATTCTCCGTTCCTTTCTTCAAATATTTCTTATAACGCAAAGATTGCGATATGCAAAATCCAGCATCTTTACATCTCATGTACTGTCCAGCCTCATCGTAGAGTTCGTCTTTTCGATTAGGAATAATTTGAATATCATATACCATATCGTCTCTGTATGACGGGTTCTTTAAGATAGACGAAAATACCCCCTGCATATTCTTCGCTAAAAGACTACCTAGCAATCGCTCGCTACAATTATTCACGACATCAATCACTTCTTTGGAATCATACTTCTGAATAATATCCAATTCAGCGCCCAATGATTTAACAATACTATCATCGACCCCATTTCGAAACTCTTCCTTCACTCGTTGTTGCTGACGATCCAAAAGAGGTTTTATCTCTTCAACTATACTCTGGGCAGAGGTTCTTTTCGTAAGTAACTGATAGGTTAACGTAAACAAGAAAAATGCAATAGTCGTACTTATAATAGACGTTAACAAATCGTACAAAAATCCCTCCTGCATTTTCCATGCCTCACAAATAAAACCTATTACGGCGGCAGGCAATGCGACAGCAATGATAAAAAGGGCATACCAATAACGCTCCATCACATTCCGGAATTTACTTTCTCCCTTATCCTCCATATATAAAAACTTCTAAATAATTAAAATCAAGACTCTACTATTCACAAAAATAGCAATCTTTCAATAGTATTTAAAATATCTGTCCCGAAATCTGTGAGACTTCGGGACAAACGACAAAAGCTATAAACAGTTTTATTTTTCTCGCATGAAAATATTGATGGGTGTACCGCTGAAATTCCAATTCTCCCGTATCTTGTTTTCGAGATACCGTTTGTACGGGTCTTTCACCCATTGCGGCAAATTACAAAAGAACACGAACGTGGGGACGTAAGTCTCCCGCAACATGGTCACATATTTTATTTTTACATACTTGCCTTTATGTGCAGGAGGCGGATAATTTTCTATCGCACTCAGCAACACTTCGTTTAATTTCGAAGTAGGTATCTTGGTATGCCGGTTCTTATAAACCTGCATGGCGTTCTCCAAAACTTTATAAATACGTTGCTTAGTCAACGCCGAAGCATAGACAATGGGAAAATCGACAAAAGGAGCGAGACGTGCCCGTATGGCATTTTCGAAAGTTTGAATAGCCTTATTCGATTTATCTTCGACCAAATCCCACTTGTTGACACAAACCACCAAACCCTTTTTATTTTTCTGTATCAACGAAAAGATATTCAAATCCTGTCCTTCGATACCTCTTGTAGCATCGATCATCAAAATACAGACATCAGAGGCTTCGATAGCTCGTATGGAGCGAATCACCGAATAATATTCGAGGTCTTCGGTAACCTTCCCTTTCTTACGAATGCCGGCCGTATCTACCAAATAAAAATTGAATCCGAATTTATCGTATCGGGTATAAATCGAATCGCGAGTCGTACCGGCAATATCGGTAACAATATACCGGTCTTCGCCAATAAACGCATTGATGATAGAAGACTTTCCGGCATTGGGGCGTCCCACCACCGCAAAACGAGGAATGTTTTCCTCTATCTCGGGTTCCGATTTTTTGGTAAAACGTTTCAATATCTCGTCTAACAAATCGCCCGTTCCCGAACCGCTGGCTGCCGACACACAAAAAGGATCGCCCAGCCCGAACGAATAAAATTCGGCGGCGTTATACTGCCACTCGTTCGAATCGGCTTTATTAGCTACCAAAATCACCGGTTTATCCGAACGGCGCAATATAGCTGCCACATGGTCGTCGAGGTCTACCGCGCCGGTTTTCACATCGACCATGAACAAAATAACATCGGCTTCCTCAATGGCCAAAGCCACTTGTTTGTTAATCTCTTCCTCAAAAATATCTTCCGAGTTAACAACCCAACCTCCGGTATCGATAACAGAGAATTCCTGACCGCACCACTCGACCTTACCGTATTGTCGATCCCGTGTCGTACCGGCTTCTTCGTTGACAATCGCTTTACGAGTTTGAGTCAGACGATTGAAAAGAGTCGATTTTCCCACATTCGGGCGTCCTACTATCGCTACTATATTTCCCATAATTCCACTTTCTTTTTACGGCTCTCACAGCCTTTATTTCTTAATCTTTTATTCAGGTATATACCCGAAACCTTTCAATTTATTTTCCCGACTACGCCAATCTTTCTCCACTTTTACATACAGTTCGAGAAAAACTTTTTTGTCAAAAAACACTTCGATATCTTTCCGGGCCAAAGTCCCTACCTTCTTCAAAGCCGAACCGCCTTTCCCGATAACGATTCCTTTCTGAGAATCTCGCTCCACATAGATAACAGCCATAATATGAATACGATTCTCTTCTTCATGGAATTGTTCTACCGCCACCTCACAAGCATACGGAATCTCTTTATCGTACGTCTGCAATATTTTCTCGCGGATAATTTCCGTTACGAAGAAACGAGCCGGCTTATCGGTCAAAGCATCTTTCTCGAAAAACGGAGGTGACGGAGGTAGTAATTCCTGAATACGCTTCAACAAATAGTCGAGGTTAAATTTATATTGTGCCGAAACCGGTATAATCTCGGCATTCGGCAACAACTGTTTCCATTCCTCTACCAACGTTTCAAGAACGCTCTGCTCTTTCAGCAAATCGATCTTGTTGATAACTACCAATACAGGAACCGTCTCCCGAGCCACCTTGTCGAGGAACGATTGGTTTTTCGCAGGAGCTTCCACCACATCGGTCACATAAAGCAAAATATCGGCATCGAGTAATGCCGACTGAGAAAAATTCAGCATCGACTCCTGCAACTTATAATTAGGGACAAGGACTCCCGGAGTATCGGAATAGACGATTTGCATATCCTCGGTGTTCACTATTCCCATAATTCTATGACGAGTCGTCTGTGCCTTCGACGTAATAATCGAAATTCGTTCTCCGACCAGTGAATTCATCAACGTAGACTTACCTACATTGGGATTCCCGACAATATTTACAAATCCGGCCTTATGCATAATTCTGTTTTATTCGGTTACAAGTCAATAACTTCTGAATACAAAAGTAGTGAAAATATTCTACCCGACGAAACAACCTATAATCGCTTTTGTTCGAAAACAAGAAAAGACGCATCTCTTTCGCCAAAAGATGCGTCTTTCTTATATCTCGACAAATTTATTTTGCGTCGTATCCCCAAACGAGATAAAGAGCTCCCCATGTAAATCCTGCGCCAAAAGCCGTGAGGACAAGTTTATCTCCTTTTTTGAATTTATGCTCAAATTCGGCCATACACAAGGGGATAGACGATGCACTCGTATTCCCGTACTTTTGAATATTGACCAATAATTTTTCTTCCGGCAGCTTTATACGATCGGCAATAGCCTCTATAATACGCAAATTTGCCTGATGAGGAATAAAATAATCGATCGTATCTACGGACAAACCATTGCGAGCCATCACGCTTTCCGAAGAAGTGAGCATATCGGTTACCGCATGCTTATATACCGCCCGACCTTCCTGATAAACAAAATGTTCATCATGATCTACCGTCTCGTGCGAAGCCGGATGAACAGCACCACCGGCTTTCATCAACAAATGAGGCAGTCCCATACCATCGGTATGCAACACGGCATCCTTCACTCCGACTTCCTCGTCGGTAGGTTCTAACATAACGCAAGCCGCAGCATCACCGAACAGTGGACAAGTAGAACGGTCCTTATAGTTAACCATCGACGACATCTTTTCTGCCGCCAAAACAACCACATGCTTATACAGTCCGCTCTTTATATAGGCAGTTCCTGCTTGCAAAGCAACGATAAACCCTGCACAAGCGGCTTGTATATCATACCCATAAGCTGTTTTTATTCCCAATTTTTCCAATACGATCGATGCCGTAGAAGGGAAACGATAATCGGGATTCGACGTAGCACAAATGAGTAAATCCACTTCACTGGGCTTTACTCCTGTTTTTTTCAACAATTCGGCTACTGCTTTTACACCCAAATCGGAAGATCCCGTTCCTTCTCCTTTTAAAATTCTACGTTCTTTAATACCTACACGAGTAGTAATCCACTCGTCGTTGGTATCGACCATATGCGACAACTCGTCGTTTGTCAAAACATAATCGGGAACATACGAGGCAATTCCCGTTATTTTTGCATTCTGCATAATAATAAAATCGGCTTAGTGTGTGAAAAAATGCCCTAAATTGCTTTAGGGCCATACATACTTATCGATAAGAGCTTAAACCGCAGCTTCTTTTTCGATTGCCAATTTTCCTCTGTAATAACCACACTCTCCACATACAGTATGGTATACATGCCAAGCACCACAGTTAGGACAAACTGCCAAAGTTGGAGCCACAGCTTTATCATGAGTTCTTCTTTTGGCTGTTCTCGTTTTCGATTGTTTTCTTTTAGGATGTGCCATTTTTCTATTACTTTAATTATTATCTATTATTTTCTTTAATTCGTCCCATCTCGGGTCGGTTTCCTCCCCTTCGCCGGGCACTTCATCTACAACATCGTCATCATCGTATGATGCGGCATCTTCACTTCCGTCGCTATCGTCCATAGAACGCGCCGCATGTTTACGCAATTTAGCACTCATCGATTTATTGCATTTTCCTGCTTGATGAACATGCTTCAAAGGTATTGTCAGTGCAATGAACTCATATAAAAACCATGCAATATTCAATTCCCCGTCACTTTCAGGAATAACAACCACATTATCGCTCTCCTCGCTGTATTCCGAACCGAATTTCACATAGAGCGTTTCTTGGGTTTTTACCTCATGGTCCATATCGTCCAAACAGCGATCGCACGGAATTTGAATAACTCCTTCCAAATCAAAATCCAGTTCGAAAGAAGCCGCCGTCCGCTTCACTGTCAATTTCACCTTCACCTTTCCTTTTTGAACATCTTCACCTTCGATATTCTTAAAGAACTCATTATCCAATACATACTCAAAATCCTGAGTACCTATCGGCATACTTTTGAGCGGTAATTTATAAGCACTAAATCGTCCCAATGCTATTTGTCGTTAAAACTCCGCAAAGGTATAAAAAATAATCGTTACAAATCAATCTTTTCGGTAGATTTTATTTCACATTCACAATTTTTCAAATGGAGAGCCATAACCGATTCGCCCCGACAACATTCAAAAAAAGAAAGATTTGCCAGCCCGACTAAACGACTCGCTTCAATTCAATTCTGAATGTCGTACCTTTTCCTACTTCCGAATCTTTCACATAAATGCGTCCGGCATGATAATCCTCTATAATACGTTTTGCCAAAGTAAGTCCAAGTCCCCAACCCCGTTTCTTGGTCGTATACCCCGGATTAAAAACCGTTTTGAAATTTTTCCGTGCAATCCCCTTGCCCGTATCTTTTATATCGATATAAATCTGTTGCTTCTCCGATGTCATATAAACATCTATACGCCCTTCTCCATTCATCGCATCGACTGCATTCTTGCACAAATTCTCTATGACCCATTCAAATAAAGAAAGACACACCATCGCACCCTCGGCATCAGAAGGAAGATGAGTTGTAATCAATACTTTATCGGAAACTCTGCGACGCATATATTCTGTTGCATTTTCAAGCACTTCGTTGACATATATCAATTCCATTTCTGGCTTCGAGCCTATTTTGGAAAAGCGTTCGGCTATGACAGACAGACGATTTACATCTTTATTCATATCCGACAATAACGAGGGATCCACACCCGACGATTCCAACAAATCCATCCATGCCATCAACGACGAAATAGGAGTTCCCAATTGGTGAGCAGTCTCCTTCGATAGCCCCACCCACACCTTATTCTGCTCGGCCTTTTTCGTACTAATCAATGCAAAGTAAACGATTAAAACGAACAGGACCATAACGCCCAACTGCACGTACGGATAAAGAGATAGCCGCTTCAACAAAATAGAATCGTCATAATAGAGATACTGTTTCTCCCCGTCTCCCAAATTGATCTCTATCAAATTGGATTTACTTTTCAATTGTTCCAGTTTCTCTTGTAAATATTTCTCCGTATCCGTTTCGGGCAAATTCAAATTAAGGTACTGATTTATTTCGCCGGTATCATCGACGATAATCGCCGGTATGGAGGTATTGCTCTGTATCACTTTCAATATCAACTCCATGCTCATTTCAGTCTTGTCACTGGCCAATTCACGCGTCGCTTCGGCCCATATTTCCATTTTCTTTCGCTCCTCGATAGACAAGTCTTCTACAAGGTCATTCGAGACATAAAGTACCCCGCCAACCAGCAAGACAGAAATCAACAAAAAAATCAGTTTCCCTTTTTGTCGGGCATCATAGATATTTTGCATAATATACACTCAGTATTACATATTATATAAACGGTTCCACGACTCGAATATTATTCAACGGCTTCTTTCAAAGAAAAAGTGAAGTCGGACTCGATTATCCATGTTATTTAACCTCAGCTATCGAAAGCACTTTACCCCCCCCTGCTTGTCTATAAATCGAGATCACAAGGCATAAGCGACAAACCGTCCAAAAGAAAAGCGATATAATGTAACACCATTCCATACGACACAAGCGGAAATTGAATATTAAGAACAACATCTTCAAAGCGGAGAAAAGTTTGGTTGATGATAATAAATTGGTGCTGACTATAAACAAGCAACCGATAAATGAATGGTTCAAGGAACAATGGGAGAAGTTAAAGCAAGGTTTGCGACAATCAGCAGAAGAGCCAAGAAAAAGTAGAGGAATGAAGCTATAAACCATCTATATTGCTGAATCACAAAAGAAATGCTGTTCATTATAGGCTAATGAATAGCATTTTTCGTATTTTTGTACAGTTGAGATTAGAATATTTTACTTATGAAGAAATGGCAGAAAATAACAGGTTTAATTGCATTGTCTCTTATCTCAATATATGAACTTTTGACATGGGCTAATACTTATGTATACTTAAAATATGTGGTGGAGCCAACAAACAATGACTTGCTTATTGAACAAAGTTACATATATATCGATGCATTGTCTTTTGGTATGTGGATGAATTTAGCGTTAGCAGTATTCTTGTTTATATACTTATGGCGGAAAAGTATGACCAAAACTTGCTCTTCTCCCATTAAAACTATTTCAGACGAAAAAACAACTATACCTTTCACTTTTGAGAGAACTTACTGCCGTATCGGAGTCGCCACCGATAATAGTGGCATTGAACGTATGGAAGTCTATTTTGTCAGAAACGACAAAACGGCAATCTGTTATAGAAATTGCTCTTTCAATCAAGTTGTCATTGATGATGCAAAGCTTGATAAATACGATAATCTTGAAATAAATATAGGTGATATTATAAGTATTCGTGCAACAACAGGACTTGCGAATTATATTGTTAAATTGTCGGATGAAAGATTGATTGCTTTTGAAGTCCTTCCCAAAGGGAACGGTGAACTATACGAAAATATTACAATAATAGTTCCAAGTGACGACGAATACTCAGACTATTTAGAAGATTATAAGCAAGGAATAGAATTTGATTCTTAAAAAGAATACAAGCGATGAAACTGACTGATAAACGATTCTGGAAATTTGAAGCAATCGTGTTGGCATGTACTACGACGATATGCATTTTTATCATGTGGATAAATCATCTCATTTTTTTTCAATTTAATGGTCGTTGCATTTTATTTTTTATTCTTTGTCGGTGGTATCGTAGCGTGGAAGTTGTACAAGGCAATCAATGGTGGAAATTGGCTGGGTACTTGTTTCTAATTACAACGGCTATTCCTTTCATTGTACTGTTCTGCTTTGTGTGGAATTGGAATGATACAGGCGAACGCCCCACAAATACACCTTCGGACGAAGGAAAATACATTACCAACAATGAGTTTATCGGAATTATTACGCTATTATGGCTACTAATTACTCCTATACTCTCTTGCGTCATTTCATATATTGCCAAACGATTATTATGCAGAAATAGCAGAACTGAATCTTAAATAATACAAAAACACCCAATCTTACATTTTTGGGTGTAAAATTGGGTGTTTATTTTGTAATTCGCTGATTTTCAGCATTTATTGCGGAGAGAGAGGGATTCGAACCCCCGGAACCTCTCAGTTCAACGGTTTTCAAGACCGCCGCAATCGACCACTCTGCCATCTCTCCATAGTCGACTTCTCTATTTAAGCGGTGCAAAGATACGACTTATATTCGAAAAATAAAAAAGATTTCATATTTTTTCTATCGACACCTCCTCTTAACAGTACACTTCTCTCATAAATACTCGAAATACCTCCTATTTCAATAAATATGTCACCCTTCTCGGCTCATCTAGTACGATAGAGAAGGTAGTACACAGAGACGGAGTGATTAGAAAATACCAACAATTACTATTACCATCGCAGACGAAAAGGAGCACGAGGGCGGTATCTATCCCAACGAAGTCGAAGCTATCTTCAAAAAGGCTTTGGTACAAGAATAAGGTTCAATCGAAATCACCATCAAAGGTAATTTGTTATATCTTCGATATGATTTAATTGGATAAAATTCCTGTATTCTACCTTTCCCTCATATTGCTCGTATGCCCAAGTGACATGATGGGGTACATGAGCGGCATAACCTCCGAGTTCCAATACAGGAATGATATCGGATTTTATTGAATTTCCTATCATGAGAAATTTCTCAGGGGAACATTCCAATTTACCAAGTAGCTTTTTATAGTCTGCCTTTTTCTTATCGCTCATTATTTCTATATGGGTAAAATATTCTTGCAACCCGGAATTTGCAATTTTTCTTTGTTGGTCAAACAGGTCTCCCTTAGTCGCTAACACCAATTTATATTTCCCTTGAAATGCCGATAAAACCTCTTTTACTCCATTCAGCAATGTAACCGGCCTTTGCAAAAGCTCTTGACCTAATTCAATGATTTTGTTTACAAGACCGATATTTCCTTCTCCTTCCGTCACTTTACAAATTGTCTCAATCATACTAAGCATCATGCTTTTCAATCCATAGCCATACATATGGAGATTTTTCATTTCCACTTTAAATAAATCTTCCGATATAGATGACGACATCTGATAGGGACTGAGGAGATTACAAAATTCCTTTTCAAATTCTTGAAAATACAATTCATTCTCCCAAAGCGTGTCGTCGGCATCGAAAGCTATGTATTCGATCGTTTTTTTCATAGGTCATTTTCTTAATCGTAATAATCGGATAATTTTCCCACCGTTTCATCTGCCCCTCCGACTTTTGGATAGGACTGGGGTTGTGAGCCCTATATACAAAAAGAGAGAAAGCCGAAGGGGTTCCCCTCTCCGGC
>OGPX01000904.1_pt1 | contig 21604 bp, 18 predicted proteins | sample 1553101 | NCBI WGS metagenome assembly OGPX01 (sample SAMEA2579964, study PRJEB22360) | human gut metagenome | biome: human gut; feature: human-associated habitat; material: faeces | place: Denmark | collected 2008/2010
AGCCCAATTCCCTTCACAATCGCCCTTGCAACACTCATCCGGTCATTCTCATATTTTAACACCTGCTTTACCAGTAATTTCCCGCTCAAGTAGTGGTCTCTTGGATAATATGTACCACTATATCCGCCATAATAGTTATAAAAATGTATTATTATATTATTCTGTGCCAGAAAATCCAGTAATTTGGTATTGATACTGACCTCATTTAAACAGAATATCTCCTTAGTATTCTCTACCGGAATATATACATTTTTACCGTCCTTCCTGAAACATAAGGAATTATCTTTTCTTGTCAGTTCCCCCATTGACATTATATATTTTGTACTCCCCATACATTTCCTCCTCATAGTCATTAAAAATATTTATCAAACGCTTTCATCAGATATAACAATACTCATAATATGCACATTTCTTACAGGTATTTGTCTGTATACATTCTGGTGGCTTCTCCTGTGACATGAGCTGTTCAATACTGCTGATATAATTATCAAGTTTCTTTTCAATCTCTTCATTCAGTTCTACAATTATTACCTTCTTATCTTTCTTATTCTTTTCAACAAATTCCAGTCTTCCTTTTCTTATAATTCCTTTACTCTTAAGAACTTTAAGATAAAAAAGCAGCTGCCATTTTGCAGCCTCTGTATCAGCGTCTGATTTCTTAACCTCTGTAAGATACTCTTTCGTAAGCCTGTCCAGCCTTATATTATCTATTGCAATCTCTGAATTCTTTGAATCCCCTGCTTTTTCTTCATGGATAGCCTTTCCAATCTTTACCTGCTCACTGTTATCTTCAAGATTCAACCGGTTTCCATGTAAATAACACTGCCGTCTGCAATGAAAATAATAATTAATCAAAGTTCCATTAACCTGCATATATCCCCCTATATAAATAGCTCATCAGCTATTACAATCATTTCCTTCTTAAGTACCCCATTATCGTCAAAGTAATCTTCACCGTCTTCAATGTAATATATATCTCCTATCTGCTCATTCCACTCAATATTACTCTTAATATCCTCTTTAAACTGATATATGAACATGTTCATTCTGCTTCTTACATCATGTATTCTTACAGTTCTTTCAGAGTATGATAAATCCGGATTTTCTATAAGCTCCTTATATTCGTTCCATACATCTGCACCGTCTATAACATTATCACCAGCCTGAATACTTCTTGCAAAATATACAGATATCAGCTTTCTTCCATCTTCTATAAGTTTCATTTTCTCACAGACATAAGGATAGTTAAGTTTTCCAACCTTCTCTTTGAAAAAATGTTTAATATTATCATCTGTTATTTTCTCCTGTGATTTTAACAGTACCGGCAGAATCACATTTTCATAATACTTAAAGAAATCTTTGGTATTAAGATATTCGCGGATATCACTGCTTTCCAATGTCTTGTCAGTATCAACTCTTGTATCATTTCTGTAAATATTCTTAGCTTTATCAAGATTATAGAAATACACTTTTCCTGTCTTTTTACCAGACCTGTTAATTCGTCCCATAAACTGTTCTTCACTGTCCAGCCTTGAGATATCCTTATATCCAATGTCCATGTCAATATCGACTCCGGCTTCAATAACCTGTGTAGCAACAAGTACAACATCAGACATATTATTGATCTTATCAATCATATCTTTTCGCTCCTGAATACTGCTGTCTCCTGTCATTAAAAATATCTGCCTGTCAGTCACATCCTGCAGCAGTCTGTAAAAATCTTCTGCACTTTTCTTTTTTATGAACTCAATCAGAACCTTTTTGCCAGTATTTTCATCATTATCAACAATATACTGTACAAGTTCTTCTATAGTAATATCTTCGTCCAAAAGACTGTAGTCCACCTCAACTCTCTTAGCAAACATATTGTGTCTGAAATATTTATTCCTGTCAGCAATGAGTTTTACTGCCCCTGCCGTATTATCAGTCAGCAATTCGAGATTCGGAAGCGTTGCAGACATAATAATAATCTTTATATTTAAAAGCTCTACAAATCCTTTTAAAAATGTAATCATTTTACCCCATATTCTGTTGTCATAACTCTGGATTTCATCAAGCACAATTACTGAATTACACAACTGATGAAATCCAAATGCGTCCTCTTTTCTATCTCCGAACATTGTATTAAACAACATCACATGAGTAGATAATACAGTCGGATAATTCATAAACTGTCTGTCGAGCAATATTCTCTGATAATTCTTATCCAGCTCATCATCTGAGATGTCTTTATATGGAGTAATAGAATTAACAACGGCAATCTGCGACATAACTGACTCATTATTGCCAAATACATTTGCAAGTGAATTCATATTCTGCTCAACAAGTGTATTAAATGGATAAATGTAGAAAATCTTGTTAATATCCCGCGAATTTTTCATAAGCTTAAAGCTGAGGTTCATAGCCATATTGCTCTTTCCACTTCCTGTAGGTGCTTCAAGATAGAAAATATTCTTATCAGTATTATTCATCAAAACATTTTCACTATCTAAAAACATCTCTGTTCTCAGTATATTTATCCCCTTCATTCCATTAATGTCAGTGTTCCTGTCTATACCGCCAAACAATTCATAAGCTATTGGATATGATGTTTTCTCATATTCTCTTATGCTCTTTGGAATCAAGCCTTTCTCATATTCACTCATTATTTCGTCTATGTTATTAATATTACCAAACGTGTTCTGCTCCCAGCCTGTCATATACTCAGATGTTGCATAATAATCTGCCGCAACAAGCATAGAATATAACAGCCTTATCCATGCATATAAAATTACTGATTTTCTGTCACTGTCAAATGTGAGTCTCTTATTCATCTCCTTATATGTTCTTCGCAGCTTAAATACATTTTCTGAATATCTGTCATAACTAAGCACAGCATTTATACCAGATTCAGTGTACCAGTCATATGTACGCTTTCCTAAATTATCGCTATCATCACTCTTTCCAGAAAGTTCATCTAAATACTTCTCAAGTTCAGTAAGTCCACCATGATGTCTTGAAATAATATACGAATACATATAAGCAAAATCCTTGATATTCTCAGATTCTGCTTTGGTAATTTTTTCTTCATCAATCATTCTCTTAATAAAATCAAGATAATAATCTAGGTAAAATATAGATGAAACAATCGAATGTTTACTGCCGATATTGTTATCCGGCGTCATATCCTTATACCAGATATTACCCATCTTTTTCTTCTGGAAAGCAGGATTGACCTTGCCCAAATCATGCATTGTAACTATATTAACAGTCATTTCTTCAAATATATTTCTGCAATCCTGAGACAGATTTTCAAAATATTCTTCTTCGAATCTTTCCATAATTTCGTCAATACATTTATTCTTAGCTATTAACAGCCAATATTTCTGACTTCGCTGGGTATGCTCTTTCAAAGTCTCTTTTTGTGTTCCATCTTCTGATAAATGTGCAAAACACTGTTCGCTGCAATTAATTAATTGTTCAACCGGTATCATATATCTGTTGATATCCATACTTAATATCCCCTTACTTAAAAAAGCCGCACCAAGTAATCTGCCTGCCTTAAAACTCTGCATTTTAAAACATTCAGACTGCCTGATGCGGCTTATAATAATTTAATAAAATGACAATATATTATTTCCCTGTTTATATACATTTCCATTCTCTATACTTACTGTCATGTTCGTATAACAGAAATCTTTATATTCATAAAGATTAGTATAGCCATTTAATGCAACCGGCAGTTTTTCTGTATATTTAAAAATCTCTATCTCATCTTCTTCATCTGGCATAAGAACGCTGCCAATATTCTTAGGAAACATGCTGGTTATAGCTACCTCATTAATATCAGCCTCCTGCACATTTACCCTGCTCACATTAGTAATGTCAGCCGGGTGGTCATTCTTTCCAAGATAAGGATAATAAATACATCTGCTCTATCCTAAAAACCCAGCCAGTTTTTCTGCCTCGTCACAATCAATCAGTACATAAATATCCCACTCAGGATTTTCAAGCCACTGCTCTTTTATTATAAGATTTCCTCCCTGTTCCTCACTTGCATATCCAACAGAATTGTTAAATATCTGAACTTTCTTCGGAATATATCCCCTCTCATTCTTTGGAACAATAGAAATCTTTAATTCATGCAGTTTTTCGTAAAACTCAGGATATTCGACAGCTATTTCCTGTCCTTTTTTCACTATCTGCCAGTTTTTCTGTGCATATCCACCATATCCTAATATTGCACCAAACATTCCCATCAGTGCAATCTTATGAATCTGGCTGTATGTAAAATAATAATATGCATTAACCTCTGGCTTCTTGAAAAAAGCTGTCCTACCACTCAGTGTAAATCTAACAGCCTCCATATATTACACCTCTTTTAAAGTAATTATATTAAAGACCCTCTCGTCTTCAATTCCAGATACAAGATTAGTTGTATATGGATTATAATATACCTCCACACTCTTAACTCTATCTTTAACTGCATTAATAATGCTTGCAACCTCGCTTATATCAACAGTATTAAGCTTGTCTCCTTTTTCAAATGTGATGTATTCTGTAAGATTAGGAAGATACATATCCGGCTCAGTCTCAACGAATAATGCAAATTCATTCTCGCAGCCTTCCTTCGCATTAGTTGCATATGATGTTGCTGAAACTAGTGCTGTTCTCTTAAAATTCTGATAATCTTCCTCAGTGTATCCATCAGTTACACCTAACTGCACGAATTCTTTATATGCCATTGGATTGATTACAAATGGATAAAAATAGTGTGCTTCGTCACTTGTTATCTTAGTTCCAAGTGTTGAATTCTTAGCTTCTGAATCTTTCTCAGCATCTTTACTGCCATCTCTGAATGGTGATAAAATCTGCTGTTCCTCGGCAGTTGTGTCTTCATATTTGTTAAAGCCCTGTCCAAACTGTACAGCTCCGGTTATAGAGAAATTATTCTTTGATTCTGCAAATGTAGCTCCAAAATTCTTAACATCAACTGCTGTCATAAGATTACTAAGCACTTCTTTAGACTCCTTAGTATCCTTCAGATCCTTAACTGCAAATATTTCTTCATATCTTTCTTTTAATGTCTTTGGGACAAGTGACCCATCTGCTGAAAACTTCATAGATTTGATATAAAGGACTTTCTCGCCCTCATCATTCCACATTTTCTTCATAGGATACTTTAATGCCTTGTCGCTTCCATACACATCACCATTCTGTGTACTCTTTGGATAGCCTGTAAAATCTGCATTCCAGTTTGCCATAATAGATGAAATTCCTAATACACCGTATACTCTCTTATCCATATTAATCCTCCTCTTTATTAGCTGAATCGTATATTAAATTACTGCTTATATAACCTGCTATAATCTCTTCGCTCTTAACTCTTCCTGTCAATTCATATGATGAAACCATTGAATACAGATTATTAAATCTTCGGTTAGTAGTTCCTATTATGTAATTGTACTTCTTAAAGAACTGCGTAATCTTCTTCTGTAATAGTTCATTATTTCGTGCATTGAAAAATGGATTAGCCAGAGAATGTTTCTTGTCTTTTGATTTATTCAAAGATATGAAATAATACACGAGCTGTCCTACAGCATAGAAGTATTCTTCATCACTTTCTATCTGACTATATCCTTTTTTATTAATCTTATCACTAAGATTTTTTCTAATATCACTATATCTGTCCGCCATATTTACCCCTCCAAAATATTCTTCTAGCGACTTCATAAAATTAAACTGCATAATAACTTTATTCATATAGCCATTATTGATTGAATCCCTGACAGTATTAATACATACATTATGAAGTACTGCGTCTATTCCTTGTTCCTGTCCCTTATAAAGCCATGCAGATATTGCATCTCTTGACATAATAATATTTCTTTTCAACTCAGGATTCACATTAATATCGTCTGTAAAGAAATTTCTTGAAAGACATTTAGAAAATATAACCTCATCTAACACAGCAAGCATCTGTTTCTTATTAACATACTCTTTGAAAATCTCTTCATCTTTTGCACTTCCAATCACATCTATGTACTGAAAATGCTTATAAAGATTGTACTTATAATCAACAATTGCATCCTGATGCTGGATAGACAGTTCTTTTCCTTTCTGAATCTGAATAAAAAATCCTGAGAAATCACCTGTGATAAATTCTCCCGGCTTCTTTGGAATAATCTCATCTTCATCACTGTCAAAAAATATGTTAGTATATCCGCGGTTGGCTTCATTCATAAGATAATCAAAAAACTTTCTCTGTGTTGCAGCCTCTTCTGGTGTTATAAGATAAGGCACAACATTTTTCCTTGTCTTATGCTCCATATATGGCTTCTTCGAATTCAATGCCAGATTATCATTAGGAAGTCCGTATATCTGCTCATCAATATCTATATTGTAATCATTCTTGTTATAAATCTTGGTCATCAGATATCGCTTTTCTTCATTAATATATAAATCTCTATCATCCTCAAAGAAAACCTTAAGGTAATTCTTGCCTGAAGTATCTATGCCAAAATCCTGCATATTAAAAATATGCTGTTTAATCCAGTTTCTGCATTGTTCCAGTTTTTCCCGATTAACCTCACCTACTACTGGAAAAATGTAATCGTACATCTTGGAATCCTTGGCATTCTTATATTTAACCCTTGGATTGGATAATATATCAAAATACCGGTCGATTCCTTCCATATTAAGCTTTCCATTAGTTAAACTTTCTTTCTTGATCCAGAATGACAGATAATTATTAGAATGAATAACCTTTTTCGGATCCTGTGGTTTATCCATACTTACCAGCCTGCTATGATAATCGTAAAAAACAATATCTTCATACTGGCTGTCTCCATCAGATAAGTCCTTTACAGGTCTGCCAGCCTTCTTGTCCATCTTAATTGAACATCTGACTACGCTTCCATCTTTCTTTACTACTATGTAATCCCCATCAGCCGGTATGTAATTATCTAATATAAGTGCATCTGCATTCCCACATTCATTCCCCATATGTTCTACCTTTTTCTGGAAAATCTCAATGCAATCCTTTAACAATCAATCACCCCCTACAGCCATCTGTAATTGCAGAACCCTGCTCCTCTTGAGTTAGTTTCTCCCAGGCCTGTTCCCGTCAGAAAATAAGCCAGTTCCTGAGCTGACTTGTTATCCGCAATCTTTAGATTAATTTTATCCCCAAGTAACACAATTCCTTTGCATGGGAATTTCACTGGCTTCTTATTAATAAAACTTATCTCATTATATAGCTGAAAGTCCTCGTCTATCTTCTCCCCTGTAAATGCATTGTATTTCTTAACCGCATTTGCAAATAGCCTTTTCTCGTATTCATCAATCGATACTGCCTTCTTCCAATAACCTCCATCATATTTCTGGATAACCGGTGTAAGCGTATACAACTGATTGATAAACTTCTTAGGTATAATTCTTAATGTTGTCGTGAGACCTTTCATCTTGTCGGTATAATGATTAGCAAGCGTCTTTCTCATATACTGTTCCAAGCGAGAATCCACCGTCCTGATTGTAATTGTATATACATTATCCTTCTTGTATATGCCGTCCTTTGCTAAGGGATAAAGTCCACTGAATGTATAATTCTTGTATTCATTATTCTCGTGGAATCTAAGCCATTCGTCATCAAGTGCAAAAGCAGAATCTATATATTCTGCTTCTGCCAAAAGGACTTCTTCAAGATTTATATCTACTAATGTATAGACTTTCAATCTTAACTCGAAAACACTTATCTCCATTTCTGCCTCCTCTCTCTTCATCTCAATGTTTTTTTATGTTTTTAATATATCACCACCTTTATAATATTACAATACTTTTTATTCTTTTTTGCATAATAATATGGTATTATTCTATTATATCTGATTAACTTTAACATAAGATGTATTGAAACATGTTTTTTTATGTTTTCAATGAAGAATAAACCATAACATGTGATGTGAATTATATTAATTAACTATTTAACGAACTCTATGTATTTATTTTAATACAATATTGGGTATAGCTCAATGAAAATATTTCGACAAAATTCGACATTTTTTAATCTTTAATATAAATTATATATAATCTATATCTGAAAATAAATGTAATAAAGGAGGTAGTTAAAATGCCTGATACACAGGATGGCGGATACATCTTAGATGATAGTGGATTAAGACCATATTCAGTAGATTACAAAGATGATAGTAAAAAATAAATTCATTCATGGTCCAAAGCTGGTCCACAAAAAGATTCCTTACAAATACATCTCATGTTAATGTTAATCAAACAAGAATACAGAAGATATCAAGGATAATACAAGATTTCAATACATCTCATGTTAATGTTAATCGGTGCTATTGTTTTACATCAAACTTTTCTTATTTTATTTCAATACATCTCATGTTAATGTTAATCTTAACGCACAAGGGAAAAAGGCGCAAAGGCTTCTAAATTTCAATACATCTCATGTTAATGTTAATCAGTCATAAGCACACTGGATTAGGAAAATATGTGCCAATTTCAATACATCTCATGTTAATGTTAATCTATAATTTACATTTGTAAATGTCAAGACTAATTTGATTTCAATACATCTCATGTTAATGTTAATCCATCGAGCGATACAGCTACAGCGCAGCGTAACTTGATTTCAATACATCTCATGTTAATGTTAATCATACCATAACGCTTACTGGGGATGCAGCTATTAAATTTCAATACATCTCATGTTAATGTTAATCGAGTATTTCGAGCAGTTAATGGACGACCAAGATTAATTTCAATACATCTCATGTTAATGTTAATCGCGCAAGACGATGCGTCCCGAAGTCGCCAGAGTGCATTTCAATACATCTCATGTTAATGTTAATCGTGTTAGGTTTGTAGAGATTTGCAGAAATACATTATTTCAATACATCTCATGTTAATGTTAATCGCACAGGCAAAGATTACACCATATGCAAAGGTTGAATTTCAATACATCTCATGTTAATGTTAATCGAAAGCATGTGTGAGATGTTAGGGGGTGTATATACATTTCAATACATCTCATGTTAATGTTAATCGCTTTTTCCTGAGAAGTGTTTTTGTTGTATGTCGGCATTTCAATACATCTCATGTTAATGTTAATCAGCTTTCTGCAAATGGCTTTACCAGGAAGCTTATCTATTTCAATACATCTCATGTTAATGTTAATCTCCTTCATCATCAGCCATACGAAATTTTATGGGGAATTTCAATACATCTCATGTTAATGTTAATCTGTTACCTGTTTGTATTAACGGAAAGTACAGAATAATTTCAATACATCTCATGTTAATGTTAATCCAATGTTATCACTGTTTTCTATTTCAGGCTCTTCCATTTCAATACATCTCATGTTAATGTTAATCTCAACTGTACTGTTCACGACCTGTCTTTCAACAAATTTCAATACATCTCATGTTAATGTTAATCCTGCTCCATTTGGTGGTCATCTTTTTATGTGTATATTTCAATACATCTCATGTTAATGTTAATCATTTCCTTTGCCATTTCTTACCTCCTGTTATTACATTTCAATACATCTCATGTTAATGTTAATCGGTTTACAGTATGCATCAACCTTATTCAAGGTTGGATTTCAATACATCTCATGTTAATGTTAATCATTAAAGCAGTTTGCTTTGCTAAAGGACTTGCAGGATTTCAATACATCTCATGTTAATGTTAATCATGCTTGTAGAATCTCCACCAAGAGATGTTACATATTTCAATACATCTCATGTTAATGTTAATCAGTCTTGAAATTCTTGAATCAGTTTGTTTCTGCGAATTTCAATACATCTCATGTTAATGTTAATCGGACTATACAGCAGATGATATAACATATTCAAGCAATTTCAATACATCTCATGTTAATGTTAATCCGTTTGGAAATGGCGAGCGCGCAGCGATTGAGTTATTTCAATACATCTCATGTTAATGTTAATCGGACGGCGATATTAGAGTAACAATCGTCGGAAAGAAATTTCAATACATCTCATGTTAATGTTAATCCATGCGTGCGAATAGCCGCTAATGCGAATATATTGATTTCAATACATCTCATGTTAATGTTAATCTTAATGCTTCCAGCTTCTCAGCTCAATTATATTAATTTCAATACATCTCATGTTAATGTTAATCAAGCTGTCAAGGCGGAAGTCATTGCAGAAACAAACATTTCAATACATCTCATGTTAATGTTAATCTTAAGTACACTGGGCGTTACTTTCTCTTATGGAGTATTTCAATACATCTCATGTTAATGTTAATCCAAATCGTCCGAATCTTGTCATCAATGTGTCTTTCATTTCAATACATCTCATGTTAATGTTAATCCGTGAATACCTTGCCATTATTCGTCAGCGCGATCCATTTCAATACATCTCATGTTAATGTTAATCATTTATCTCCTTTTCTTATTTTGATAATTTTTATAATTTCAATACATCTCATGTTAATGTTAATCTGTATTTCTCAAAATCCTTGCACTCACAGTCAAGTGAATTTCAATACATCTCATGTTAATGTTAATCTTTTCATATGCTTCATCATATGCCACTAAATCTCATTTCAATACATCTCATGTTAATGTTAATCTTTAAAATCCAACATACTCCTATTACACTATAAAGATTTCAATACATCTCATGTTAATGTTAATCATAGAGCAAGCCATAATGAAGCTATTGTTAATCTTAATTTCAATACATCTCATGTTAATGTTAATCCCTTACCTTATCGATGATGGAACGGGATTTGTAGAATTTCAATACATCTCATGTTAATGTTAATCCAAACACGCCAGTGATCACATTCAGTGTTGTTTCAAATTTCAATACATCTCATGTTAATGTTAATCAAGTACGATGGTGAGCTTTGTTCTCTTCTGCACTACATTTCAATACATCTCATGTTAATGTTAATCCCATAGCATCCTGTCGTTGATAAATGGCATTAGCATTTCAATACATCTCATGTTAATGTTAATCCGGTAGGAATATTCAAAGCCGAGCATCCAACAAGATTTCAATACATCTCATGTTAATGTTAATCGGTATCTTAGGCGTTATAGGTATGTATGTAATACCATTTCAATACATCTCATGTTAATGTTAATCTCAGTGGTTGCGCTGATTCTTTTAAATTATCAAGATTTCAATACATCTCATGTTAATGTTAATCTCCGAGCCAATCACGCTAGGGTGTCTCGACTGAAATTTCAATACATCTCATGTTAATGTTAATCTGTATCAATTACATCTAAAGCATTCTCCCAGACTGGCATTTCAATACATCTCATGTTAATGTTAATCCATTCTGTTTCCGTTTTCATTAGAGCCACGCTCGCAATTTCAATACATCTCATGTTAATGTTAATCACCTTGGATAATCCTTTTATGCCACAGGCAAAACTATTTCAATACATCTCATGTTAATGTTAATCACACTAGCTCCAGAGGACACAGATGCCAAAATTGAATTTCAATACATCTCATGTTAATGTTAATCACAGCAAAGCAGATAGAGAAATCGCTGGCCGGATTATTTCAATACATCTCATGTTAATGTTAATCCCATAGGAGACGAATACTGTATATAAGCGTTGTCAAAATTTCAATACATCTCATGTTAATGTTAATCTAAGTCCTTTACAATCTCTATGCTCTAAATTAATCAATTTCAATACATCTCATGTTAATGTTAATCACTACACTCCAAGTCGTAAGGGTCGTATATCGTCATTTCAATACATCTCATGTTAATGTTAATCATGTTAGATATTACTTCTATTGCGGTTGAAATAGCATTTCAATACATCTCATGTTAATGTTAATCAAGATTGTTCATCATGCTGGGATAATTGATTTGTATTTCAATACATCTCATGTTAATGTTAATCAGATAAATCCACAGATAATTAGTCAGGCAAAAGCCAATTTCAATACATCTCATGTTAATGTTAATCATAATCTTCCAGTGCGTACTTATATATTATGCTTATTTCAATACATCTCATGTTAATGTTAATCACAAATGTTACCCCATTAATAGTAGATAAAGAACTTATTTCAATACATCTCATGTTAATGTTAATCTACATCAACAGGCTCATCAACCAGCATTTTAGTGAATTTCAATACATCTCATGTTAATGTTAATCGTATCTTTCTTTCCTTTGCATTAGTTTCTGCATCTGATTTCAATACATCTCATGTTAATGTTAATCTCAATCTTACTTTCAATCTCGAACTCATTCTTATATTTCAATACATCTCATGTTAATGTTAATCCCATATTATACAGATGGAGTTATAACACATGTATAATTTCAATACATCTCATGTTAATGTTAATCAGCTATAGAGGTACATTAAGTAAAGAGGTGCTGGGATTTCAATACATCTCATGTTAATGTTAATCTGGAACAAAGGGTTTGTCCATGTAAAGCCGCTGGACAGATTTCAATACATCTCATGTTAATGTTAATCATGCAGCGTACAGCCAAAAATGTCGGTGCATATCTATTTCAATACATCTCATGTTAATGTTAATCAGGATGGGATTACATATCAGGAGGAAGTTCACCTGAATTTCAATACATCTCATGTTAATGTTAATCCCTCTGCTTGTCAGTAAGATGTACTCCGTTATATATATTTCAATACATCTCATGTTAATGTTAATCGCTTACGGTATTTATGCTTAACAGCCCCTTGTCTGTATTTCAATACATCTCATGTTAATGTTAATCAGTACACGATTGGAATTTAGAAAAGGAAATTACATATTTCAATACATCTCATGTTAATGTTAATCAAGATAAGCAAAAGCAAATATCATTTTCCAGTTGCATTTCAATACATCTCATGTTAATGTTAATCACCGCCCATAGCTGAATGGCTGTTAGGTCTGCGTAAATTTCAATACATCTCATGTTAATGTTAATCTATTAAAAGCCGTAACAACCGACATAGTTACAACAATTTCAATACATCTCATGTTAATGTTAATCATAACTATAAGCTTGGGAAGGGCGAATGAAACCAATTTCAATACATCTCATGTTAATGTTAATCTTTGCACAGTTTTCCAAATCCCAAGGATCATAAAAATTTCAATACATCTCATGTTAATGTTAATCGCTTACAGTCATTACCGAACGACGCAGCGGAGCGCAATTTCAATACATCTCATGTTAATGTTAATCTGTTAAAAGACAACCGAGTAACAACCATTGTTACACATTTCAATACATCTCATGTTAATGTTAATCCAGTGCTGTGATAGGGTTGACACTGTTAAACTTCGATTTCAATACATCTCATGTTAATGTTAATCTTTGTGTTTGGGTGCGTACAATTTGCTTTTGCTTCATTTCAATACATCTCATGTTAATGTTAATCCTATAGCAGAACTTCAAAGCCCTGCTGTAGCTGATTTCAATACATCTCATGTTAATGTTAATCCACTTTGGCGAATGTGATGGCAGTTTTGCCAAAAATTTCAATACATCTCATGTTAATGTTAATCATCATCCGGTATCAGGTCTGGAAGCTCCGCAAAATATTTCAATACATCTCATGTTAATGTTAATCAAACTCAGCATTGATTTTCTGTACTTTCTCAGATGATTTCAATACATCTCATGTTAATGTTAATCGAAAGCTCTATCAAGCTCATTAGCCATCTGCATTGCAATTTCAATACATCTCATGTTAATGTTAATCGGAAAAGACACTAAACAAGGTAGTAGAAATCTAACATTTCAATACATCTCATGTTAATGTTAATCAAGTGATGAAATATGAACCTGTATAACAATATCAAATTTCAATACATCTCATGTTAATGTTAATCACGGGCATAGGTGAAAATGTACAAAAGAATGTTGCATTTCAATACATCTCATGTTAATGTTAATCATCCTCAATCTTGCAGAGGTAAGCATTAAGTCCATATTTCAATACATCTCATGTTAATGTTAATCTTCTTTGCTTGTCGTGGCTTCGGTTTTTCCAAAGCATTTCAATACATCTCATGTTAATGTTAATCCATTCCGAGGAAAACATTCTGTCCTGAATATCCTTGATTTCAATACATCTCATGTTAATGTTAATCCTTTTAATCCTAAGATTGTTAATAGTAAAGACTAATTTCAATACATCTCATGTTAATGTTAATCCAAGATTTAATCTTGCCTATCCTTTAATTGATTTATTTCAATACATCTCATGTTAATGTTAATCCTAGCTTATGCTTGTAAGAGAGCTGTCAAAAGCAATTTCAATACATCTCATGTTAATGTTAATCAAGACTTACATACATTCGCCCAGGGTTCATATATATATTTCAATACATCTCATGTTAATGTTAATCCATTTTGGCAGTCTATAAAGCGTACAAAAATGATATTTCAATACATCTCATGTTAATGTTAATCCAATGAATTTAAGCCTTTTTCAATCACGCTTAAATCTCTCTTTGCCTATTTTAAGCCATTTTTCAAAAAATTACCAGCCAATTAGTTTATTTCTTACTATGGGACTCATAAACCTCCAGCCTCAGGTATTTACTGGTCTTTTAGAAATTTTCTTCATAAATTGCCTGGTAAATACATGCATAATTTAATTAACAAAATTCATCCAGGTTAATCCCCCAACCCTTTCCATTATTATTTCTCCCGACATATATTATATTTTTATTAACTACCCCAATGATGAAGGTGTTTTATTAAATGAAGAAAAATAGTTTTTTCGCAGCCTACCGTTTAAATTGCTGGTGGGCATTATTGACGTCTCTGACAATTAATATGTTTCTTTGACATATGTAAAGTGCTATAATCAGCACATGAATACACGCGCCTGGGGCGCAGAAATGAGGTAACATATGCCATTTATTAATTCTAAGATAAGCACTTCTCTTACAGAAGCACAGGAAACTGAAATCAAAACCCGTTTAGGTCAGGCTATCCAGACAATTCCCGGCAAGTCAGAAAGCTGGCTCATGGTCGGCTTTGAACCTGACTACAAGCTCTACTTCAGAGGAAGCAATGCCGAGCCTATAGCTATGGTCGAGGTCAGCGTTTACGGAAGTGAGAACCCATCTGCCTTTTCTAAACTGACTGGCCAGATATGTGACATTTTTAAAGATGTTCTTGGAATTGCACCAGATCATGTATATGTAAAATATCAGGCTGTTTCTAACTGGGGATGGAATGGAGATAATTTCTAATATGCATTAATAAGCGGGACACTCTTTTATGAATGTCCCGCTTATATATTTTCTAAAAATCTTTTCTTTCCATAATCCGCACACTAATTGCATAAGAGAGCAAAAAAGCACTTAATACATTTGTCTTTACCAGCTTCGCAAATGCAATCAACGATGCTGTAGCCAACAGAAACACCAATACCACAGGAATCTAGGAAGCCATGTCTCCAAACCTTTCCATTGTTATTTTTCCCAGCCTATATTATAATTTTTATTAACTACACCAATGAAGGAGATTTATTAAATGAAGAAAAATAGTATTTTTCGCAGCCTGCCGTTTAAATTGCTGGTGGGCGTTATTGCTGGCGTCCTGGTGGGACTGCTGTTAAGTTCAACTGATGGCAATTCATTTTCACGCGCCATTTTGAATATCGTTGTAACTCTGAAATATATTCTCAATCAGATAATTAATTTCTGCATACCACTGATAATCATTGCATTTATTGCACCTTCGATTACTCAGATGGGTAAAAATGCATCAAAGCTTCTTCTGATTGCAGTTACAATCGCATATACATCATCAGTTGGTGCTGCATTTTTCTCTACAGCATCCGGATATCTTTTGATACCACATTTGTCAATATCCTCTACTGCTGATGGATTGAAAGAGCTTCCGGCTGCGGTTTTCGAATTATCAATCCCGCAGATAATGCCTGTTATGAGTGCACTTGTGTTCTCAATTATGATTGGACTTGCTGCCGCTTGGACAAAAGCAGAATTGATTTCAAATATTCTTGAAGAATTCCAGAAAATCGTGCTTGCTATAGTTTCAAGAATCATGATACCGATTCTTCCATTTTTCATCGGACTCACTTTCTGCGGACTCTCATACGAAGGTTCAATAACAAAGCAGGTTCCTGTGTTCCTGAAAATCATAATTATTGTATTAATCGGACATTACATTTGGATGACTCTGCTTTACACAATCGCAGGATTGTATTCTAAGAAGAACCCGATTGAAGTAATCAGACATTACGGTCCTGCATACCTTACATCAATTGGAACAATGTCATCTGCTGCCACACTCGCAGTTGCACTCCAGTGTGCCGGCAAATCAAAGGTTTTGAGAAAGGACATGGTCTCTTTTGGAATTCCTTTGTTTGCAAATATACATTTATGCGGCTCAGTGCTGACAGAGGTATTTTTCTGCATGACTGTATCAAAGATTTTGTATGGCACTATTCCATCAGCCGGAACTATGATTCTGTTCTGCGTGCTTCTCGGAATATTTGCAATCGGTGCACCTGGCGTACCTGGCGGAACAGTTATGGCTTCGCTCGGACTTATTACCGGCGTGCTTGGATTTAACGACACTGGAACTGCCCTTATGCTTACAATATTTGCACTTCAGGACAGCTTTGGAACAGCCTGCAATGTAACAGGCGACGGTGCGCTCACACTTATCCTGACTGGATATGCCAAGCGCCATGGCATCAAAGAAGGCGCTGACAATTAATATATTTCTTTGACATATGTAAAGTGCTATAATCATCACATGAATACACGCGCCTGCGGCGCAGAAATGAGGTAACATATGCCATTTATTAATTCTAAGATAAGCACTTCTCTTACAGAAGCACAGGAAACTGAAATCAAAACCCGTTTAGGTCAGGCTATCCAGACAATTCCCGGCAAGTCAGAAAGCTGGCTCATGGTCGGCTTTGAACCTGACTACAAGCTCTACTTCAGAGGAAGCAATGCCGAGCCTATAGCTATGGTCGAGGTCAGCGTTTACGGAAGTGAGAACCCATCTGCCTTTTCTAAACTGACTGGCCAGATATGTGACATTTTTAAAGATGTTCTTGGAATTGCACCAGATCATGTATATGTAAAATATCAGGCTGTTTCTAACTGGGGATGGAATGGAGATAATTTCTAATATGCATTAATAAGCGGGACACTCTTTTATGAATGTCCCGCTTAAATATTTTTTCTAAAATTCTTTCTTTTCCATAATCCGGACACTAATTGCATAAGAGAGCAGTATGAGAAGTACTGTCACTACCACTGCAATTCCTGCAAGTATCCAGCCATTCATTTGGTTTAAAAATGAAAAGGCACTTAATACATTTGTCTTTACCAGCTTCGCAAATGCAATGACAGACGCTCCCATTACACCACATGCCCCCGAAATGACTACTCTGCTCTTTTCTACTCCGGATACTAGCTGCAGCGGAATCAGCAATGCAATCAACAATGCCGTAACCGGCAGAAATTTTTGCGCAGCTCTCCTTTATTATCAATGCATTTGCAATATACTAACACATTAATCGTATATATCATATACCTTAAAACTCTCTTCTCTTCCTAATTTCTGCAAGATACTTACTCCAAGTATTCTTGTTGCAAAATATGCAACAATTGCATCATCTGTACTAAATAACCTTTCCCTCGTTTCATCCTGATTAACCTCATGTTTTGAACGATTATATATCTGTACAAAGTCATACAATGCCTGTATTACATTACCATCTAACAACTTTTTCTTTTCAATTCTATGCACTGCTTTGCCTAATGTGCAATTAGAAAATCTAAATTCATCTAACACGCTATTCATTACTAGCAAACGACACGCTGCTTCAAGATGCATCCCACACATATCTATAATATATCTTGCATTTACCCTGCCATAACCTAAATCTATTTCTTCTTTTGCATACTGCAATGGTCGATATAATTCCCTCTCTATCCATGCTGGATATGGATTTTTAGATGAACTCGAAGGCAGACAATAACCACCTACTCCTCCTATTAAAACATCTATTTCCCATAACATATCTGTCTTATACTTCTCATCTTTATTGTCAAAATCCTGTCTTAAAAATTCGTTTATCCCTTCTTTCACAGCTTCATCAAACAGTTTATTGTACAAATCCATTAATTCTTTATGTGATATCATCTGTACTCCCTTTCATCTATCAATACAGTTCATATGTACAAATCACACCAATATTTTATCTATACTGCAAAATCAAAAATGTTATCCCAGCCGAAATCATCATTATCATAAATATAATGAAAAGAGCAATGTACTTTCCCTTTTCTTCCGCTAATTTGATAGGAGTCCTGTATCTTTCATCAACCCTTGCATCTCTTTGTTCATTCATGATATTTTGATCAGCTTTCAAATCTCTCAGCTGCATATATTCTTCATAATGACATTTTTCAAGCTTGTCTTCCTCTTCGTGCACAAGTAACTCCAGATTTTCTTGATATGAAGCACCACAATTACTGCAGCCACATTTATCTGTACTCCTGCCCCTTAATTTATTATTACAATAAAACTCAAAATCTTTATCAAAATGATTCTTATTATAAGAAATGTAGCAAGATGGCTTAAGCTTTCTGACAACCCTGAGACCAGAAAAGAAATATAGATATATGCATATCAACAAACCAAAAACTATTAAAGCATTTACTGTACAAAACAAACTAAAAGCTTCCATGATTACTTTTTATTTCTCCCTCATGTCTTTATATAATTTAAAACTTTGTGTAGTTTCATTTTAACAGATGTTCGTATATTTCTTCAACAATGCTGTAATATATGGCATTCACTTTGTGCAAATGATATATTTAACTTAGAATATTATTAATTCCTCGACAAATCATATTTTAATTTTTCTATCATTTCATCATAATTATTCCAGTCTTTCATTCTATAATATTTTCTTGCACCTATTACTGTAGGAATTTCACTATCATCTATTATAATTGGAATTATCAATTTACTGGCGTTTTTTTGCTTCATATAAAACCCCTGCCATTCATCGCTACAAAAACATGACTCTAAATAATCTCTTGATACTATCATCAACAAGCAATCAGCATTATCCAGACCTTTACTTATTTCCTCTGGAATGCTATGTCCTAATTGCAAATCCCACAAATCAAACCATACATTATAATTCGCATTTTTTAAGTCTGTAGCTATATACAAAGCCACCTGCTTGTCTTTAGAAGAATGCGATATAAATATATTTTTTTCTCCTTTTCCCTGCAAATAAAATGTTTCTTCATATCGTTTATTAAGTAAATTCATGCAATACACATACTCTCCGTATAAATCTGTTATTTCCTGGTAAGTATCTATTATTGCATCATCATATTGCTGCCCCGCTCTTAACTGAGCTATTTTTTGACTCAAAAAAGAAGTTCTATTTACTAAATCATATGTAGTTATATTTCCAGAAATTGATGATTTTCTTATTCTTACGCATGAATCTAATACACTAACCATGTCTCCCCAATACACATATACATACTGATCTTCATCGTCATCATAACATCCTATTCTTCCTTTATATTTCCCTTTTGTTACTATTACTGGACCATAATCAATTTCCTCATTCATTTTTTCACCTCGCATATAGTTTTAGCTATTATAGTAAAACATTTAATATATATCAAATAGTACTTTATAATATCTATGTACTAAAATGCTGACTTTTCCCTTCATCTAATTTGTTTAATTTATATAATTGGTTGGTTTTCTGAACATTGTTACCAAAAATCCATTCCCAGCTTTTCGAATACCGGCTCATGTAAACCATATTCTTTCTATCTGCTAATAATTCGCGGAATCCCAGTTCTCCACACTTCAACAATTTTCATATAGTGAAAAGCTTATACAATAGCTTCATTTCTGCTAGTAGATTTTCCATGTTTTGCTGTTATAATATATTGTATCCATTTAGGCCTCACTGTTTCTGGTTGTACCACAATCATCATATCCATTATCATATCTTTCAATTTAACTACTGCATAAATTCTTTTTTCATATCAACTAACATACTGTATAATTTATTAATTTGACTTATAACATAAGCATCATCAGTAAAAATTTTTATCATTTTAAACATATACTCCGACATAATATATACCTTAAAATATATAGAGTTATAAAAAGTGAACGGCCCAATTTTTGAAGTAATATCTTGTCCATGAATAAAAGAACATGTTTTCTGGTAATCTGCATATAGATTAGCTATTTTCGAATAATCGCATATGTCTTTAAAACTTACACGCTTTAAATCTAAATAATCACATAACCAATCATTTTCCCTTTTATACTTTAATATATCTTCATCATAATCTCTTTCGTATAATTGACAAATACTTTTTATTGCATCTGTTATATTCTCTTTATAAGCCGTATTATCTTTCATTTCTTTTTGTTTTCTTATAATGCCACAAATATACCAGTCTTGTAGTATATTTGTATTTAAGTTCTGTTCTATAATTTTTAAATATGCATAGCATTCAATCAAATTCCTTGTCATTGCTGTTGCTATAATTAAATTTCCATGCAAAAAGCTATTATATAGTTCAACCATTAAATCTTTTAAGTATTCATGCCACATTTTTAGAAAATCAACATTTTTACATTGACGCCATCTGTTACTATCAAAAACATCTATTTTCAAATACTTTCTAAGAAAATCTGAGAGCTCTGACATATATAAATATACACTATCTTCCGCAAAAAACTCTGTATCACTATAATTTTCAATATACAGCCTTTCTAAACTTCCCTCACATTCATCCACTCTATTTACTATCTCTAACCTTTCTGGTATGTTATTATTTTGTGAATTACAGTTTTTAAATTTCCCCAATGGCAAATTAATTTCTTCAAAAAATTGCAATAAAAATCCTAAGCAAAAATCCTTCTGCAATTCCATCATATCTTTGTCAAAACCATTTTCTGAATTACGATGACTATCTATATCCAAATATAATACCCTTGGACTATCCGGATACTTTTTCTGCGCTTCAACCAACAAATCGTATATATCATTAGCTGCTTTTTCAAAATTTTCTCTTTTCATTACTCTATGGTAAATACATTTTACATTTTGCATATCTTCTCCTAATTATTTGCCCTTACATGTGCATCAGCTGCTCATCTCAAGTATTCTTCACTTCCAGCTGTAATTCATCACTGAAGTCTGATAAATCATCATATGTCCATGATTTTGAACTTCCTCAGTCTCATTCAGTCTCAAATCTCGTGAGACTTCGTTGAGACTAACTTCGGAATATTCTTGAATAAAAGTTTGGGTGTCACATTGAGTGCCATATTTACTGTCATTCACTTACTTAATTTTCCATTTACCACCATTATCTGGACCTTTTCGTTCTATGATACCTTTATCCTTTAATTCTGATATATATCTAGCAATTGTTCTATCTGTGACATCTAAGGCTATTCTTAATTCATCAATAGAAATATTCGGATTTTTGGAAATCATTTTTAGGATCTCACATGCTTTAGTAGGCTTCTTCTTAGAATACTCTGGCATTAACTGCTTCATTTTTTCTTCCG
>OGPX01000916.1_pt1 | contig 21382 bp, 19 predicted proteins | sample 1553101 | NCBI WGS metagenome assembly OGPX01 (sample SAMEA2579964, study PRJEB22360) | human gut metagenome | biome: human gut; feature: human-associated habitat; material: faeces | place: Denmark | collected 2008/2010
CGGCGAAGTGTTGCGACGACCTGCGATGAATATACATTGCGAACTCACGTCCTGCAAACGATTGCTTCACTAAGTCCCCGCTTCAGTGATACACCTCCATCTGATACCCAACTCCGCGGATGGTTTTTAACTGGAGACTGCTGTCTATGGCGTGCAGGCGGCGACGGAGGAAGTGGATGTAGTTGTCCAGATTGCCGTCTTCTACGTCAGATTCCAGGCCCCAGACGCGGGAGAGAAGAAGGGTTCTGGGAAGCACCTGGCCAGGGTTGCGCAGGAATACCTCCATCAGGGTGCTTTCCCGCTTGGAAAGGGTACACTCCTTTTCACCTTTAGAGAGCCGTCCGCATTCCGGGTCAAAGGACACATCTCCAAGCTTCAAAAGTCCCAGGTCGCCCCATTTGCCAGGCCGCCGCATGATGCTGCGGATTCGTGCCAGCAGCTCCTCAAAAGCAAACGGCTTCACCATATAGTCATCTGCACCGCAGTCAAGCCCCGTGATCTTGTCCTCCAGTTCCCCAAGCGCAGTCAGAAAAATTACAGGCGTGGATACATTCGCTTTCCGCGCCTCTTTTAAAACCTGAGTGCCGTCCATGGAAGGAAGCATGCGGTCCAGGATCACAAGGTCATACATGTTTTCCTGCATATAATAAAGCCCCTCCGCACCATCCAGGCACACATCCACTGTGAAATTCTCTTTCTCCAGGCGAAGCTTCGTAATCTCCGCCAGTTCTTTATCATCCTCTATCATTAAAATACGCATAGTAAAACCCTTTCTAATGGCATTATTTCCAAGTGCCAGTACAGCAAATCTTTTTTATATTACATAACACTAAATGCAGCAGCAACCGGAACATTTTTTCTATTGTATCATAGAAACCTAAAAAATATCTCTAAATTCCTAAATATCATATATCTAAAAAAGTTATATGCCCCATGTTTATTTCTAATCCTGTTGCTGCGGATTCTGCGCACGTTTAGAGAAAAAATAGAGATTTCACTGCTATCTTTACTTCATCAGGAAACATCATTTCCTCCAGACAATGAGTGATGAAAAGAGGGGTTATCTTTGAAAAGAAAACGTGCCTTCAAAGGCATTTTATTTATTCTGCCAAGCTTTGCAGGCGTCTGCCTGTTCTGGCTCCTTCCTTATATGGATGTGATCCGCCGCTCCTTTTTCAGTGCAGTGGGAGGGACGTTTACAGGACTGAAAAATTATGAGACCGTTTTTGCTAATCAGGCATTTCTGCTGGCTGGAGAAAATACCATTCGTTTTTTCGGAACCTGTATTCCCTTGCTGGTGCTTCTGTCATTAATAACAGCTGTACTGATAAATGGACTAAAGGAAATGCACAGACAGCTTTTGAAAACAGCCTTTTTACTTCCCATGGCAATCCCGGTTGCCTCGGTTGTACTTTTATGGAGAGCTCTGTTTAATGGACAGGGAATTTTAAACCATTTACTGTTCATGCTGTCCCTGAAAAACGTGGACTGGATGAATACAGGCGCCTCCTTTGGCGTGCTTGTGATCAGCTATATCTGGAGAAACCTGGGGTATGACATTGTTCTCTGGCTGGCGGGGCTGTCTGCCATTCCGGAGTCCCTTTATGAGGCTGCCCATGTGGACGGGGCAGGAACCTGGAAATGCTTTACCTGTATCACCATGCCAAACCTTCTCCCCTCCCTTTTTACCATTGTGGTACTGTCTCTGCTAAATGGCTTTAAGGTGTACCGCGAGGCCTATCTGGCAGCAGGAGACTATCCACAGGAAAAAATGTATCTTCTTCAGCATCTGTTCAATAACTGGTACAGAGACCTTGCCATAGACAAAATGTCCGCGGCAGCTGTGATCACGGGACTTGTGATCATGGCACTGATCCTGCTTTTGCAGAGGGCCTGGGAAGGGGATGCATAAGGATGAAAAAGATAACCGCATTTTTGCTTACCCTTTTGGCCCTTGTTTTCGTATTCCCGGTTCTGTTCCTTGCAGTGGGCTCCCTGATGGGAAAAAACGAGCTTACGGATCTGCTTCTTCCTGTTTTAAAAACAGGAAGCACAGGCTATGCCTCCTGGAAGCTGTTCCCGGAGTATCCTACTTTAAGATCCTACGTGGAGGTGCTATTAGATTCCCCGGAATTTTTCGTCATGTTCTGGAATTCCGTGAAGATCACATTAGGAGCACTTGCAGGCGAGCTTCTTGTAGGAATGCCTGCGGCCTGGGGATTTGCCAAGTTTGATTTTCCAGGAAAAAAAGGATTGTTTACTTTGTATATCGCACTGATGATGATGCCATTTCAGGTTATGCTCCTTGGCAATTATCTGGTGCTGGATGATTTACGGCTTTTGGACTCGCTTTTGGGAATTATTCTCCCGGCGGTTTTCTCCACATTCCCCGTATTTATTATGTACCGCTTTTTTGAGGGAATCCCTCTGGCGCTTCTGGAAGCGGCAAGACTTGACGGCGCAGGTGAACTTCGGCTGTTTTTTATGATTGCCATCCCCTTAGGTTCACCTGGCGTCATTTCTGCCATGGTTCTTGGGTTCCTGGAATACTGGAACCTGATTGAGCAGCCTATGGTATTTCTGAAGACAAAGGAGTTGTGGCCCCTGTCTTTGTATCTGCCCAATATTGACATGGATCATGCAGGCACCGCTTTTGCGGCGTCTATGGTTGCCCTGATTCCGGCTGTACTGGTGTTTTTTGCCGGGCAGGATTACCTGGAGCAGGGAATTGTCTCTACAGCTGTGAAGGAATAAAAATGGAAAAGGAAGATTGGAGATTGACATGAAGAAAAAATTGATTGGTGCGGCGGGGATGTATTTTGCCGTGATGCTGATTTTTGCTATATTATCAAGAGCGGCGGATTCTGTGAATGTGATACAGATCCAGGTAAAAAATCCCCAGAATCAGATGGTGACCCATGAGGTGACAGGCACCGGAAAAGTGGAGGGCAGCCAGGAGATGGCTGTATTTGTCCAGGAAAACCTGCAGGTGGAGCAGGTTTTGGTCCATGCCGGGGAAACGGTGAAAAAAGGGGATGCCCTTATGAAGCTTTCAGGCGAGAGCATTTCATCTGCCGCAAAGGAACTGGAAAATAAGATCAAAACCCTGGAAGGCCAGGTGAAGGATCTGGAAAGCCAGAAAAGTGTGGATAACCAGAAAAGAGCGTCTGAGCAGTCCTGGGCGGAGAATTCTTATGCGCTTGCTGCGCAGAGCGGAAATGTTTCTGTGGATAATGCAAGGGCAGAGGTGAATGTTGCCAGACAGCGCCTGGAGGAATTTTATCAGGAGAGAGAAGCAGCTGCGCAGGAAAAAAATGAAATGGCAGGCTTTACCTCCGGCGATACCGGGGAGGCAGAGGACGGGGCTAGAGAGTCAGAAGCTTCTGTAAATAGCTTTGAGAGCGGAGGCGAGACGGAGACCGCTCGGGAAGAAGCACAGCAAGATAATACCGATTATAGCATCGCGACGCAATCTGGCAATGAGACTTTAGATGGCAGTTCACAGCTATCGGATAACGGCGAGTTAGAGGAAAGCTCCGGGACAAGTTCAAGCTCCGACGCTGCTTCCACCCAGGATGATTCCGCCACAGAAAAAGCCCTCCAGGACGACCTTCGCGGGAAACAGGAGGCTTTAAACGAGGTAATCGCAGGAAGAAACCAGACTCTTGCCAGTGCCGGCAAAAATATAACCGATGCCAACGCACCCCAGGCCTCTGACAGTACTCTGGAAAATACAAAGCGGGAGCTGGAAAACACAAAGGAAGATCTGGAAAAAGTGACCCTGCTTCAAGATACGGGAGGAATCATAACATCACCCTCCGACAGTGTCCTGAAAAGCCTGTCCGTACAGACGGGAGACATTACCGGGCAGGGCGCTGCTGCAGTCCTCTATCTTCTTGACGATGATTTCCGAATGACCGGAAGCATTTCCAAAGAAAACCTGAAATACATTGATACCGGCATGGATGTTCAGATTAAAGATAATAACAATAATGATATATCCGGCGCAACTGTAGAGGGTATCACAGAAGATGAGAACGATCCTGACATACGAAATCTTTCCATCTTGCTTCCAAAGGGCAGCCTTTCCATCGGACAGACCGCCCAGTTTTCCATATCAAAGGACGCTGGTCCTTATGACTGCTGTGTTCCGCTGACAACGCTTTATGAGGAAAACGGCCAGAATTATGTGTATGTGACGGACACAGAAAATACAGTGCTTGGAACCGTGCTGGTGGCCCGTCAGGTTTTTGTGACAGTCAAGGACAAAAACCAGACAACGGCAGCCCTGGAAAGCGGAAGCATATCCTCCGGGCAGCAGGTGATCGTTTCGGCGAACCGGGAACTGAAGGATGGCAGCCGGGTAAGGCTGACAGAAGATTAGGGGAAAAGCAATGAATCTTAAAAAATACTGGAAAAATATCTGCTTGTGGATCATCGCAGCCCTGCTTTTTTATTCGGGAATTCAGAATTATGCATCTATGGAAGAAAGCAATGCAGCTGTGATTGAACTCTATGGCACATACCCCGATCAGAAACGGGCAGAAGAAATCCTTTTGTCCGGTGCTAAAGCAGAGGAGTTCACAGATCTTTGTTTTGTATGGAATGGCGGAATGACAGATCTGCAAAATCCCGAATACGTTCGCCAGACACAGGTGGCAGTTACTGGTGTTCTTGGAAAGGCATCTCTGTACGACCGGAAGGGCATGGCCCTGGATGAGAACGACCAGGAAGGCTGCATTATAGATGAAAAAACAGCAGTGGAGTTATTTGGAAGCAGAAACTGTGTTGGCGGAGCAGTGGTTTTGAACGACAAAACCTATCTGGTTCGCCAGGCGGCATCCTGGAATATGCATCGGATTCTCATTCACCCCGATGCAAAGGACACCATTTACACCCAGGTGCTGGTCCGTCCGGCAAAAGGACAAAGTAAGGAAAATGCAGCTTCCGGATTCCTCATGAGCAACGGCTATTTTGGAACACTGGTGGATGACGGCTGGCTTGAAAATCTGACTCCATGGTTTCCCGCCGCGTTTGTTCTGCTTGCAGCCTTTTGTATTCAGGGAATCCTTGGCAGGCTGGTAAAAGGCAGCCGCTATTTAAGATGGATCCTGACAGCTTTTTTGTGGGGAGGATGCCTGTTCTTTCTCTCAGGCTGGATTACCTTTCCCTACGACTGGCTGCCGGATAAATGGTCCGACTTCTCTTTCTGGCCGGAAAAAATCCAAAAAGAAATGGAACTTTTCCGGTGGTATGTGATGCTTCCCAAAACAGCTGCCCAGGCAGAGCGTCTGTGCGCAGGCATGGGATGCATGCTAAAATGTGCGGCAGCAACTGTGATCATGCTGATTGCGGGCGTCTGGTAGGGCATACACAAAATGCTGTACCAGACGTCCTTTTCCTGTTTTGTCAAAAGAATTTTCCTGGAAAAGGAATATTTTGGTACATTTTTTCGTGAGAGATTTCTCTAAAGTATTTGCCAGAAGGGACCAGAGGTATTATAATGGAGTGTAAGACCCTGGATCCCTTTTCAAACAGGCTTCAGCAGGGATGAGGATTTAAAGTTGCTGTTTTATCTGGAAAATCAGAGCCGAAAGGGCAGAACAGTGACGATTTTTTATAAGAGATAAGGAGAGATTGAATGAGTAAGATTGCCATTGTAACGGACAGTAACAGCGGCATTACGCAGGAGGAAGGACGCAGACTTGGAGTATCTGTGATCCCTATGCCTTTTTTTATTAATGAGAAAATGTATCTGGAAGGAATCACCTTAAGCCAGGAGGAATTTTATCAGTGGCTGAAGAGCGACGCTTTGATTTCTACCTCCCAGCCAAGCCCGGGAGAGACCATGGGACTTTGGGATACCCTTCTGAAGGAATATGATGAGATCGTACAGATCCCTATGTCCAGCGGACTTAGTGCTACCTGCGCCACTGCAATGGGACTTGCCCAGGAATATGAGGGCAGAGTGCATGTGGTAGATAATCAGCGAATTTCCGTAACCCAGCGCCAGTCTGTGGAGGACGCCATTGCCCTTCGTGAGGCAGGCAGAAGCGGTGCAGAGATTAAGAAGATCCTGGAGGAGGAGAAATTCAATTCCAGTATTTATATTACCCTTGAGACTTTGAAATATCTGAAGAAGGGCGGAAGAATCACCCCGGCGGCAGCCGCAATCGGTACGGTTCTGAACCTGAAGCCGGTACTGCAGATCCAGGGAGAGAAGCTAGATGCCTTTGCCAAGGTAAGAGGCAAGAAGCAGGCCAGACGCACCATGCTGAAAGCTATGAAGGCAGACTTTGAGGATCGCTTTGCCCAGTTTGTTCAGAATGGTGAGATGTGTCTTCAGGCTGCTTACACTGGTAACCCGGAAGAAGCAGAGGAGTGGAAGCAGGAGATGCAGGAAGCATTCCCGGGAATGGAGATTCACATGGACCCGCTGTCCCTTAGCGTGGCATGTCACATTGGACATGGTTCCCTGGCAATTGCATGTTCACGTAAAGTGACCGTGTAATATACAGACAGGAGTTACAGAGTCAGAAATAGTTCTGTGAATGAACTTTTTTGAACTGCCGGGTGACAGAAATTGCAGAAATGATAACAGAAATAACATCCCCTCGGGGAATTTAGGAGGATTTATGAAAAAACTTACAGACTATATGGCGGAAGAGCTTTCTTCTGCATTCGAGAAAGCAGGATATGATCCGTCCTACGGAAAAGTAGGCGTATCCAACCGTCCGGACCTTTGCGAATACCAGTGCAACGGTGCCATGGCAGGAGCCAAAGCCTATAAAAAAGCACCGTTTATGATCGCTGACGACGTAGTAGCCAACCTGGCAGACTCCAAAGTCTTTTCCATGAAAGAAATGGTAAAGCCTGGATTTATTAATCTGAAGGTCAGCGAGGAGTTCCTTGCAGATTATCTGAAGGAGATGGAGAAGGACGAGAAGCTTGGTGCAGACACAGCCAAAGAGCCGAAGACCATCGTGATCGACTACGGCGGACCAAACGTTGCCAAGCCGCTCCATGTAGGACATCTTCGTTCTGCCATCATTGGCGAGAGCATTAAGAGAATCGGCCGTTTCGTGGGACACAAGGTGATCGGTGACGTTCATCTTGGGGACTGGGGACTTCAGATGGGACTGATCATCACCGAGCTGAAGCACAGACAGCCGGAGCTTGTATATTTTGATGACAGCTTTACAGAAGAATATCCAACAGAAGCGCCATTTACCATCAGCGAGCTGGAAGAAATCTATCCATGTGCAAGCGGCAAATCCAAAGAGGATGAGGCATACCGCCAGGAGGCACTTGAGGCCACTCACCTTCTTCAGCAGGGCAAGCCAGGATACATGGCTCTGTGGAACCACATTATGAATGTTTCTGTTACAGACCTTAAGAGAAACTATGCCAACTTAAACGTATCCTTTGACCTCTGGAAAAAGGAATCCGATGCCCAGCCATACATCCCGGATATGGTAGAGATGATGAAGGAAAAAGGCTTCGCATACCAGGATCAGGGCGCACTTGTTGTAGATGTAAAGGAAGATACCGATACCAAGGAAATTCCGCCTTGCATGCTTCTGAAATCTGACGGAGCTTCTCTTTATACAACTACAGACCTTGCTACCATTGTAGAGCGTATGAAGCTGTTCCACCCGGATGAGATTCTTTACGTTGTAGATAAGCGTCAGGAGCTGCACTTCATCCAGGTATTCCGCTGTGCAAGAAAGACCGGACTGGTAGAGGATGACACCAAGCTTTCCTTCCTTGGATTTGGTACCATGAACGGTAAGGACGGCAAGCCGTTTAAGACAAGAGAAGGCGGCGTTATGCGTCTTGAGAACCTGATCGCAGACATTGACGAGGAAATGTTTAATAAGATCGTGGAGAACAGAAGCGTCCGCGATAAGGATGCCAAAGATACTGCCAAGATCGTAGGTCTGGCTGCAATCAAATACGGTGATCTTTCCAACCAGGCAACCAAGGATTATATTTTTGATGTAGACCGTTTCACTTCCTTCGAGGGAAATACAGGTCCGTACATCCTTTACACCATTGTTCGTATCAAATCCATCCTGAACCGCTATGTGGAAGCAGGCGGAAACCTTGAGGCTGGAGAGCTTCTGAAGGCTTCCAATGGAAGCGAGAAGAACCTGATGCTTCAGCTTTCCGGATTTGGCAGCATGATTGAGAGTGCATTTGAGGAGAAGGCACCTCACAAGATCTGCGCTTATATTTACGAAGTATCCAATGCATTCAACAGCTTCTATCACGAGACCAAGATTCTCAGCGAGGAGAACCAGGCACAGAAGGAATCCTATATCCGCCTGCTTTTGCTGACCAAGAGAGTGCTTGAGACAAGCATTGATCTTCTGGGATTTGAAGCACCGGATAAGATGTGATGGGATTTGTAAGGAAAATTTCCTGAGATTATTTCGCATAAAGAAAACGTATTTTACAGGGCTGTGTATCTGCCAAGTTATTTCGGCAGGGCACAGCCCTTTTTCAAACAGGCTCTAGTTCTTGACAGAATAATTTAGTTGTACTATCATCTAACTGGTTGAACATACAACTAATTAATTTGAAATAAGTAATCGGGAAAGGAGAAAACCATGGACAGCACGCAGCGTAAAATGACAAAAATTGCCCGTGAGATCAGCAAATTCACCGTACAGATGATGAAGGAAGACGGCATCGGGACAGCGGAATTTGATGTGATACATTTTATCCGGCACAATCCAGGAGTGACCCAGACTGTGATGAGAGAGTCCCTGAAAATTGACAAAGGGGCAGCAGCCAAGCGGGTGGCAAGCCTGGAAAACAAAGGCTACCTGATCCGAAAGCACAATCCGGAAGACGGAAGAAGCCAGCTTTTATACGCTACACCCAAGGCAGAAGAACTGAAAAATTCCAAAGCACAGATCGAGACCATTTTTTATGAATGGCTTTTATCAGAGCTTCCAGAAGAGGAAAAAGAAGCGTTTTGCAAAACTTTAGATACCCTTTACTGGAAATCAAAGCGGCAGCGCCAGGCTGGATTCCCGGATGTGACACAAAAGGTAATGGAACACAAAGATGAGGGAGCAGAAGATGGAGAAAAGTGACAAAACCTTTCAGCCGGACAGAGTGCTTTCCTATTTCAAAAAAGAATGGAAGGTTCTTCTGATCGTGACCATTTCCGGCCTGATCTATAACCTGGGACTTCTGGCAGGCCCCTGGTTTGAGGGAAAAATGACCGGCTGTCTGGTTGAAATTCTGAGAGGGCTGGGACAGTTTTCCGACATGCTGGTTCTGGTGCTTGGATATGTGACAGCCATTGCGGTTGTCCAGATTGCCAGATACATCAAACGATTTTATGTGCGGCGTTTTGCCAACAATGTAAACCGCCGGATGAAAGAAATCCTGTATGCAGGCCTGGTAAGGAAAAGCCGCGCAAGCCTTCGGAAAGAGGGCGAGGGAAGCATTATGACCAAGGCAATCCTGGACGTAGATGACTGCGTGGAAGGAATGCGTAAGTTTACCACGGAGATTTTTGATACAGGAGTGGCCCTGGCTGCTTATGCGGGAATGCTTTTGTGGTATGATTTCCGGCTGGCACTGCTTTGCATGATTTTCCCGCCAATTTCCTATATGACGGCGGAAAAGATGAAAAAGATGATTCAGAGGACAGGGGCTGCATACAAAGAGCAGTCCGGATATCTGAGCAATGCCACTTTGGACAGGGCAGAAAATGCCATTACATACCGTGTTTTTGGATGTGAACAGGAGCGGCAGCTTGCTTACGAAGAGAACCTTACTTCTTATGAAAAATCAGCAGTAAAGGCCAATATCTGGAATTCCGTAATGCCGCCGGTGTATCGGATTATTTCCATGGTCGGAGTTTTGTTTATCCTGTATTTCGGCCAGAAAAATGTTCTTGGAACAGGCTGGAGCACCTGGACCATTGCGTCCTTTACGACTTTCCTGGCATGTTTTGTGAAGATGTCCGTAAAGTCCTCCAGTGCGGCGAAGCTGTTTAATGCAGTGCATAAGGCACAGGTTTCCTGGAAAAGAATCAAGCCGCTTTTGACAAAGCAGGAAGAAGAGAACGGGGCCAAGGCAAGGGAAAATTCTGAAAGACAGGATACAGAAGGAAAAGAAGCTGGTTTAGAAAATGTAACTCAATTACAGATCGGCCATTTGAAGTTTGCTTACCCGGATGGTAAACAGATTTTGAACGATATTTCCTTTCAGATCAAAAAAGGCCAGATGATCGGAATCACCGGTCCGGTGGCCTGCGGAAAATCTACTTTGGGAAAAGCTTTTTTATGCGAATATCCCTATGAGGGACAGATCCTGGTGGATGGCGAAGAACTTCAAAAGATGACACCATCAAAGCGTACGGGTATCATAGGCTATCTTGGTCATGATCCAGAGTTGTTTAATGACAGCGTGGAAAATAACGTTCTTATGGGAACAAAGAAAAATGCAGAAGATTTCCTTAAAATGGTTTGCATGGATGAGGAAGTAAAGGAAATGGACAACGGCATACAGACTTTGGTTGGAAATGGCGGGGTACGTCTTTCCGGCGGTCAGGGAAAACGTCTTGCCCTTGCCAGAACCCTTTGCTATCAGAAGCCTGTGCTGATTCTGGACGATCCTTTTTCTGCCCTGGATAAAAGCACGGAGAAGCAGATTTTTGCAAATCTGAAAGAGCAGTCTAGGGAGAATATGGTTCTGTTGATTTCCCACCGTCTGTATCTGTTCCCACAGATGGATCAGATCATCTGGATGGAGGATGGAAAAACAGTGACAGGCACCCATGAGGAACTTCTGAGAAAGGTGCCGGAATATGAAAAATTGTTTATGGAGGAAGGAGGCGCAGGCAATGAAGAAAAATAAGGAAGCTATGGGAGCCCCAAAAAGACAGGTAAAAACCGTCATCTGGCAGACTGTGAAAAAGCAGAAATGGCTGTCCCTTGGAATTATTCTGGCCGTTGTCGGCGCTGTTGTGACTGCGCTTATCCCGCCTCTGATCCTGGCCCGGATCGTGGATACCATCACAGGCGGAAATAAGGCAGCCGTTTATATCCTGGTCCTTTATTTTGCAATGCTTGCACTTACCGGGTTTATGGAATCTGCAAGGGAAGGGCTTCTGACTGTATTCGGACAGAAGATTACCCATGCTCTTCGAAGCAGTCTTATGGAAAAATTCGTAAGCCTTACCTCTGATAACCTGACCAGGCAGGAACCCGGCACCCTGGTTTCCCGTTTTGTAGGGGACGTTGATACGGTAGAGAATCTTTTTACATCAGGAATCATTAGTATGTTTGCAGATGCCTGCAAGATTATCAGTATCCTGGTGGTAATCTGGTTTGAAAATAAGGGACTTACAGTGGTGCTTCTTGTAATGCTGCCCTTCCTGTTTGGGTTCACCAGACATGTGCAGAAAAACATGCTGACCGCTCAGATTGAAAACCGAAAAGCAGTGGGAAGAGCTTCCGGCCATGTTCCTGAGACCCTGCACAACATCCGCACCATCCACTGTCTTGCCAGGGAAAAATATATGGAAGAGCGTTATGACACCTATATTGGTGAGAGCTATCAGGCAATGGAGCGGACCAATTTCTATGATGCGGTGTATTCTCCGGTAATTCTGATCTTGAATGCAATTGTGGTTGCGGTTGTGATGCTGCTTTCTGCGTCCGGAAATCAGTCTGTACTGACCTTCTTTGGAATGTCCGCGGGAACTGCTGTGGCTGTGATCAATTACATTTCCCAGATTTTTACTCCGGTAGAAAGCCTTGGAATGGAGATTCAGACCATTCAGTCGGCTGTGGCTGGTATTCACAGGATCAATGAATTTCTGGCATTGGAAGAGAAGAGCCAGGTTGTGGCTGAAGGAAATATGGAAGTGCTGAAGGATGAGAAATTTGCAGAGCATGCAGGAGATAGGGAAAACCTGTCAGATTTTTCAAAGAAGTCTGTTTCTAAGAGTGGAGTTCCATTCGTAGAATTCAAAGATGTGACCTTTGGCTATGATGAGCATGTGGTGCTGGAACACCTGAATTTTAAAGTTATGGACACCGACCAGGTTACGCTTCTTGGCCGTACCGGTGCAGGAAAAAGTACCATATTAAAGCTGCTGCTTGGACTTTACCAGCCGGATCAGGGAGAGGTGCTGATCCACGGTATGCCGGCAGCTGCAGTGCGGGCAGAGGAAAGACGAAAGCTTTTTGGCTATGTGGAGCAGTCCTTCCACATGGTTCCAGGAACGGTTCGGGATCAGATCACTCTGTATGATAACCGGATTTCTGACCGTCAGGTGAAAGCAGTTGCAGAGCTTACCGGATTAAAGGAGGCAATTGAAAGACTGGAAAATGGGTATGACACGATCTGTACACCGGAGATTTTTTCCAAGGGCCAGTGGCAGCTGCTGTCCATTGCCAGGGCAGCTGCGGCCGAACCTAAAATGCTGCTTCTGGATGAGATCACCGCAAACCTGGATGCCGAGACGGAGAAAAGTGTGCTGGCGGCACTGAAGCGTGTGGCAAAGGATCGCACGGTGATTTCCATTTCCCACAGAACATCGGCGGAGTTGGGAAGAACTATCAGTATTTAAGAGAAAGCTATAACTGCTGTATGAAAACAGAAGTTAAGGAAGAGCTTATTCTGTGATCATATAGCAGTTTTTTATGGAAAAATAGTTGGAAAGGAATGCATAAATGGTCGGTTGCTGAGATTTTATGCAGTTCTGAAATTTTTATAAAGTACTTTTCAGATGAGGATTCTGGTGTTATAATTTCGATTACATTCTTAAATGCCCAGATGGAAAACGCGGGCATTTCATAATCTCTAATTTTATCTGATTTATCATTGGTTTTATTCACTTAATTTTTATTTCCAGACAGTTTTTTACATAAAAAAGAGGTGGTCATGATCAGTCTTACAGGCATGATTTTAAAAATGCGTTACTGCGTTGTGGAGGAAATCGGCTCCGGGGGAGAGGGACATCTGTACCTTGCCAGGGATATGGAGCTTGGAAATTACTGGGCAGTGAAGGAACTTCCCATCTCCAAAAAACGGGAAGCAAAGCTTTTGCGTCTGCTGGAACATCCTTTTGTTCCAAGGATGGTGGACTATATTGAGACAGAAGAAGCCTGCTATCTTGTGATGGAATTTATCCGGGGAAAGTCCCTGGGACAGCTGCAAAGAGTGGGGCATGTATTTACAGCAGAGGAAATCCTGAGTTATTCAGATACGGTGCTTCAGGTGCTGGAATATCTACATAATCAGAAGCCGCCCATTTATTATGGGGATTTGAAGCCGGATAACCTGATGCTGTCGGAGACTGGCAGGCTGTATCTGGTGGATTTTGGAAGTGCAGTACTGGGATTTGGAAATGAGCCCAGAATCTGTATGGGAACGGAGGGATTCGCCGCGCCGGAGCAGTATCAGGGAAAAGTCAGTGAAAGAAGTGATCTTTTTGCTCTTGGAAAAACCATCCGCTCTTTGGCCGGGCGAAACTGGGGGAGAATTTTGTGGAAGATTCCGGGGCTGTGGCTGTTTGTGCATCGCTGTGTGCAGCCGCAGGAAGAAAAACGTCTGCAAAATGCGGCACAGGCAAAGAAAATGCTTCTTAACATAGGGAAAAGAAGAGGGCGGACCAGAAAGAATATGGCAGTAGTGCTGGGAACGGCCGCAGTTCTGCTTGCTGGCGGCATGTTTTTTGCAGTGCGGGAGAGAAAGCCTTCCTTTAAGGAAGCGCTGACAGAAGTAACGACGCTTTATTATGACACTTTGGCAGAAAAAAACACTGATGAAAATGCGCAGGTAGGCAAATCCTGGGAAAATTTGTGCCAAAGGGCTGAGACAGAATTGCAGAAAATACAAAAAGAATATAAAGAAGACAGAGAGCAGAGGCGTATTTTACTTTTGCTGGCGGCGAATGCAGAACTGCAGAAAGAGTGGGAACGGGCAGCGGTATATTATGAACAGCTGCTTTTATACGCACCGGAATATGCAGAAGGATATGGAAAATATGGCCTGTTTCTTCTGCGAAGAGGCCAGCGAAGCTCCAGCAGAAAGCTTCTGGCTTTATACAAAACAAGCGGGGCAGACGGAACGGACTGTCAAAGCGTGAAAATATGGGAAACGCAGCTGGAAATTGATTGAAGCGTGAAGCTATGGAAAAATAACTGGAAGGCAGTTGAAGTGTGAAGATATGAGAAAAACGGTTGAAAAGAAAGTGAAACGGTGGAGAACTGGAGCGATTGTGATTATTATGGCTGGTATCATATGCGGCGGTATTCACAGCCAAATCTATGCAGGAGAGTTCGGCGGATTCGATATTGACATTGGAGGGGATGGGGGTACATTTGATGACTGGACAGAAGAACCGGAAGCGCCCCAGGAACCAGCGAAGCCAGAGCAGAGTCCAAATGGAGGCAGCAGCGCAAGCAGCCCTGAAACAAATAATAACAATAGCACAAGCAGTCCTGGAACAAATAATAATAGCAACGCAAGTGGTTCTGGAGCAAATAATAATAGTAGCGTAAACAATCCCGAAGCGAGTAATAACAGCAGTGAAGGCAGCCAAGGGGAGAATACCAGCAGCAATGAAGGCGGCTCCTGGGGGAATCCTAATGGTAATGAAAACAGCTATGGGGGAAATAATGGCAGTGGTGAAAGCAGTTATGGGAATCATAACAACAATAGTCCTACAGAAAACTATGAGCAAAATGCGGGTGCCAGTGAAGGATACTGCGCCAGCAACGACAACAGCAGCGGGGCGGGAAATAATGAGAATACCAACCCCAGCTACGCTCTAAATAGTCAATCGAAAAAAAGCAGTGATGGTACAGGAAATAAAGCTTCCAAAGAAAAAAAGTCAGCTTCAACTACAGATGAAAAAGCAAAAGAGAAGCCAGAGGAAAATCCAAAAGAAGATTCAAAAGAAGATTCCAAGGAAATCAGTCCCACAGCCGCTCCCTCTGTGCATAAGATCACAGCACTTGGCACGGTTTTTTCAGCAGTTGGCATGGCAAAAAACTCACCGGAACTTAAATTTTATAACAGTAATCATGAAAATAAAGAAGAAACACAAAATACGGATGAAAATTATAACAAAACCATATATTTTCATCACGCAAAAACTGTCCCTATCAATGAATATCCCGAAATAAAGCTTGTAAAAACAGAAGAGAATCAGGATGTCACAATTTTGTCCTTACGCTTAAACGGGGAAGAAGCTTCCTGGCACCAGGAGGGGGATGCTCTTATCCTGGATGAGCCAATTACGAAGAAAACCAATTTCATAGAACTGCTGGCTGTCTTAGATGGAAAGAAGATCGTGAAAATGCCAGTCTGGACGATAGAATAAAATGATGATATAATAAACAACCATATAAGAAAAAGCGTAACCGTCTGGTACATTGGCAGTCATACGCTTCAAAATACTTGATAAACAGGAGGCTGACATATAGATGTATAAAGCAATTTTCTTTGACTTAGATGGAACCCTTACAGATTCCGGTGAGGGAATCACCAAATCTGTACAGTACGCACTAGAGAAAATCGGCAAGCCGGAACCGGATCTTCAGAAGCTGCGTATTTTCGTAGGACCGCCCCTTCTGGAGCAGTTTGAAGAATATGCAGGAATCGATGAGGAAACTGCAAGAAAGGCAGTGGAGATTTACCGGGAGAGATACGCTCCCATTGGTATTTTCGAAAACGAGCTGTACCCTGGAATCGAAGAAATGCTGTCCGGGCTGAAAAACAGGGGATATAAACTGGCCATTGCCTCCTCAAAGCCAGAGGTTTTTGTGAAAATCGTAGCAGAGCATTTTCACATTGATTCTTATTTTGATGAGATGGTAGGAAGTGAGCCGGAGGGCGGCAGAACCAATAAGACGGAAGTGATTGAGGAAGCACTTAAACGGCTGGGGCTTTCTGAACATAGGGATCAGGTAATGATGGTTGGCGACAAAGAGCATGACGTGTTTGGCGCAAGACGTGCAGGGCTTGAGTGCATTGCGGTTTCCTACGGCTATGGCACCGAAGAAGAACTGGAAAACGCTCATCCCTATAAGATTGTAAATTCCGCAGAAGAGATCCTGGATTTTTTCGCCTAAGCCCCAGAAGAAAGCAAAAACCTCCTGTGCTGGCATGGAAATGCCTGTACCCAATAGGAATCCATTTTGCTATTTCCCAGGTTTTGTCCTATCTGGGAATGTATCTTCTGGTGTGGCGGACAGGAGCTGATATTACGGCTTATTACCAACAGGCACTTCTGCTCACCGGGCTCACTGGAATCCTGGCATCTGTGCCCTGCATCTGGCTATACCGGGGGGATTACAGGAGAAGAAGCCTGACTGGAATTTTGGGAAGACTGGGAAAAGAACTGACGCCTGCCAGCATTTCAGATGGCAGAATACAGGACTTTGGTGCTGGAAGCGGAAAGAATGTATCTTGCTCCAGCCTCATAGGCGGACATCTTCACATTCCGGAAATGATCATGTTCCTTGTGATCGGTGCATTCCTGGGACAGTACGGAAATATTCTCATCGGACTTTTCCAGCAGTATTTAAACCCGGAAGTCTACCAGGAAACTCAGTCCCTGATCTCTGATGGAAAAAGCATCTGGAGCTTAATTTTCTGGATGGGTATTATCGCGCCTCTTGCGGAGGAAATTATTTTCCGATGGCTGGTATTTCTTCGCATGCGTGACAACATGCGCGTGGTAACCGCCGCGCTTTTGTCCGGCCTTTGCTTTGGAATCTACCACATGAATCTGCTCCAGGGCGTTTACGCCACGATATTGGGAGCACTTTTCGCGCTGCTTCTGGAATGGAGCGGGAAGCTGTTCACCAGTGTGCTTCTTCACATGGGCGCAAACATCTGGAGCCTGATCGTAAGTGATGTGATGCTGTACATGCTGGATCACACAGGAACTATGTCCGTTATGGTACTGAATGTGTTCCTGGTTCTGGCGGGAACTTACGGAATCTGGTATTGTTACAGGAAGTACCAGAAGAGAGGTTGTACTAGAAAAATATAAAAATCATACAGAAACTCAGAAAAACTTTCCTGCCGTTTCGCAGCCATCGCAGCTGCGTTCCGCCAGAAAGCTTTTTCTGAGTTTTTGTGTTTATAAATATTTAATAACTGTACCTATTGAACAGTACCAGCAAATATGTTATCTTAAGTGTACTAAACGTATTAATACACATAAGCACACCGAGACTTTATTAAAAAGAGAAAAAGGAGGCAGCCTGTCTATGATCGTTTTGGATTATCAGGACAGAAGACCGCTGTACGAACAGATCGTGGAGAAATTCCGGCATCTGATCCTGAACGGGGCGCTAAAGCCTGGGGAGAAGATGCCCTCTGTCCGGCAGCTGGCGATGGATTTATCCATCAACCCCAACACCATACAGCGGGCTTATATGCAGCTGGAGCAGGAAGGCCTGATCTACCCGGTGAAAGGGAAGGGGAATTTTATTGCAGACAGCCAGGAAGTGCGAAAGGCCAGCGTAAATGCTTACAAAAGAGAACTGAAATCCCTGATCCAGAAAGGAAAAGTAATGGGAATGGAAGAAGAGGAGCTGATCTACATTATCAGGGAATGTTACAAGGAGGGAATGTCATGATAGAAGTCAGGGAATGCAGCAAGGCCTTTGGTCAGACAAAGGCTGTGAATCAAGCAACTCTTGACATTGGAGACCGGGAAGTATTCGGTCTTGTAGGGAGCAACGGCGCCGGGAAAAGCACTCTGCTTCGGATGATGGCAGGGATTATCCGACCGGATCAGGGAGAAATTCTTATCGACGATCTGCCTGTGTACGAGAATGAGGAAGCCAAGAAGCTGTTTTTCTATATCTCAGATGACAGCTATTTTCCACCGAACTATACAGCGGTGGATATGGTACGGTTCTACCGGAACTTTTACCCGGAGTTTCGCATCAAGCTTTTCCATGAACTGATGGATCGGTTCCATCTGGAAAAGAAGCAGCGGATTTCCTCATTTTCCAAGGGAATGAAGAAGCAGCTTCTTGTGATCATCGGCGTTTGTGCCGGCACCAAATATCTCCTTTGCGATGAGACCTTCGACGGTCTTGATCCGGTGATGCGCCAGGCAGTGAAAAGCCTTTTTGCATCAGAGATCATGAACCGGGAATTTACTCCTGTGATCGCATCCCACAATCTGCGGGAACTGGAGGACATCTGCGACCATGTGGGGCTTTTGCACAAGGGCGGAATCCTTCTTTCCAAAGACCTGGAGGATATGAAATTCCATATCCACAAGATCCAGTGCGTTCTTGGAGGCAGGCAGCAGGAGAAGGAACTGGAAAAAGAACTTCAGGTGCTGAAGGTACAGCATCAGGGCTCCCTTCTTATGATCACGGCAAGGGGAACCAGATCAGAAATCGTGGAGAAAGTCCAGGCGAAAAATCCTCTTTTCATGGAGGTGCTTCCTCTGACTCTGGAGGAAATTTTTATCAGCGAAACGGAGGTGGCTGGCTATGAAATCAAAAATTTATTCTAGCCGTTATATGAAAATTTCATCGAAAGGAATGATCTGGATTCCGGCATTTGTCACCATCGGCTTTTTGCTGGCGTTTCCGGTGACGGAGCTGATCATGCTGGGAAATTGGTTCGGAATGGAGTACACCGCCGAGCAGATCAGCCTCCTCTATGAAAATTTATGGCGGAATGGCTTTATGGTGAGTGGTCTTGCGGTGGCTGCTCTTGCGGCGCTGTTTAACGGGATCAGCCAGTTCTGGTATCTGTATTCCCCTAGGAAAATTGATTTTTACCACAGTCTTCCGGTGAAGCGCTCCAGAATGTTCTGGTACAAAAGCCTGCAGTCACTTTTGTACTTTCTGCTCCCTTATCTGGTGATGGAATTTTTCAGCGTGTGTATCGGGGCAATGCGGGGATTTTTCAGTTTGCATCTGATGAGAATGGCATTTGTTATGCTGGTATTTCATCTGCTTCTGTATCTGCTGCTGTATTTTTCTGTTGTGCTGGTGATCTGCATTACAGGACATCTGCTTATGGGAGCGTTGCTTCTAGTGGCTGCGCCAGCTTATGGGCCAGTGTTTTCTGTGCTGCTGGATCTTTATGAAAGGGCATTTTATTATACCCGCAGTGAGAGTTCCTATTGCCTTGTGAAGGTGCTGAAAGAACTGATTTCACCAGTTGCCCTTGCCTATACTTTTGTGAAAAAATATGCAGAAGGAAATTATGGCGGGATGCTGATCGCGGTGCTTCTGGTGACAGCTGTGCTTGGCGGCCTTGGATACTGCGCTTTTGTACACCGAAAATCAGAAAGAACGGGGATGGCATTTGTTTTTCCCTGGGCAGGCACTGCTGTAAAATTCCTGGTGGTGGTTTCAGGCGGTCTTGGAATCGGCTTTGTTTTCTATATGCTGTCAAATGACAGTTCCAGAACGATCTGGTGGATTTTTGGATTGATTCTTGGAACGATTCTTTCTGGCGGTATTATGGAAATTATTTATTACAGGGATTTCCGGAAATTCTTTTCCCATAAGCTTCAGTTTGCAGTGAATGGAGTTTGTGTAGCCCTTGTGGCATGTGTGTTCTTTTTTGATCTGACTGGATATGACGAATATATTCCTTCCTATGATAAGATTGAAAATATAGCGATCGGATCTGCAGATAACAGTTGGGAAATTGCTTATAACGTGAAAGTAAATGAGGACGGCACTGTCACCATGCTGGATTCAGGGGATTCTGTGGGAAATGATCTGGGTGTTGACCAGAATATTTATGAAATCATGAAAAAACTTGCAAAAGAGAGCAAGGCAGCCTACAAAGAAATTTTGCAGGACAGCCATTCCATGTGGTCCAGTAATCTGTGGGATCCTTCTGGAGATACATTAGGAATCAAGGTGCGGTATGATCTGAAATCCGGAAGTGTTGTTTATCGTAAATATATGGTGGGCCTGGATGATATCAAGAATTTGTGGAAAGAGGGCATGACTGAGGGAACCCTGAAGTCAGAGTACTATTCCATTTTGGAATTGGATGACAAATATGTGGATGAGGTGAAATGTGATTTTATTACGGGACAGTCGATTTCCCTTTTCCAGGATAATAAGGCAAAGAAGCAGCTGCTGGTGGATGCTTTGAGACAGGATATCAAAGAAGCGGATCCAGAGGTGCTGACAGGGGAACCTTGTGCAGGCCTGAGTATTGGCTATTCTGGTGTGCCGTTTGTGGAAAGTGTGAACGCTATGGGAACGGGGCAGACAGGAAATTATTATTTTTCCCCATGTTTCTATGTATTTCCGCAGTTCAAAAGGACAATTGAAATTTTGAAGGAAACAGGGTATCCTATCTCTATGGATGATGTGGATCTGAGTTCTGTGGAAGTACAATATTATATGGATGAATACCACAATGAAGTTTCATCCCCAATCGTTTACGATCAGCCAGAGCAGCTGAAGGAACTGAAAAAAGTTCTGAGATGTTATCAGCTGGTACCATTCTGGGAAAAAAGAGAAGAGGAAAGTTGGGACAGCCTGAAGGTTGTGATTGGTGGTGTGGAATCGGAGGCATCCTGGGCAATTCTGGAAAAGGATGTTCCGGAATTTATGAAAGAAGATTCACAGAGGGCATTGTCTTTTGAAGTTTTAGAAGAGGAATAAAGGATAGAAGGTAAGGGATAATAAATGGGAAAAGCAGTGAGACTGGACAAATTTCTGGCGGATTCAGGAGCCGGCAACCTCACGCTGTTCATCAAGAAATCCATCTTCTCGGGACAGATAAAGGTCGTGAAAATAGACAAGGCGACGATGGACTATTACATCAGGCTGACAGAATTCCACAAACAGTTCCAGGATGTAGGCAACAACTACAACCAGGTGGTACGTGCCTTAAAGAACAATTTCGGGGAGAAACGGGCGAGGGCATTGCTCTATAAGTTGGAAAGATTGAGTCTTGAGCTGATGCTCATCTGCAAAAAGGTCATGGCACTAACCCAGGAATACGAGCGGAAATGATTGCAAAAATAAGCCATGGCATGAGTCTTTACGGAGCGCTTGCTTATAACTATGAGAAGGTAGCAGCCGGAACGGCTGAGATTCTTTCCGGTAACCGCATGATTTCCGACCGGCTCGGATTGCCGAGCGAGGACATGCGCTTGGCATCGCTCTCTTTTGAGAATTACCTGCTGGCAAACCGCAATACGGAGAAGCCCGTCCTGCACATTTCCCTTTCCCCAGCACCGGAAGACCGGCTGACCGACGGGCGGTTGGCAGAACTGGCGGAACGTTATATGCAGAAGATGGGGTATGGGAATCAGCCTTACATCACCTACAAACATGCCGATACACACAATACCCATATCCATATCGTCAGTGTCTGTGTGGATGAA